>Ga0210388_10000068_pt1 | contig 142173 bp, 122 predicted proteins | sample IncBWC19OmetaG_FD_155485 | JGI IMG/M metagenome (GOLD analysis project Ga0210388, IMG submission 155485) | Forest soil microbial communities from Barre Woods Harvard Forest LTER site, Petersham, Massachusetts, United States - Inc-BW-C-19-O ...
CGCAGGTCGGGAACCTGCGCCACTTTCGGAGCTGGAAAGGTCGTGGGGTGGGAAGGTTAGCAGGAACTCGGATTCGGGATCTAGATTTACCAGGGTGCGGGCTAGGTCGTTGTTGTTGTTGGGGGAGATTGAGGGGGACAGGTCGGGATGCGCAGGTCGGGAACCTGCGCCACTTTCGGAGCTGGAAAGGTCGTGGGGTGGGAAGGTTAGCAGGAACTCGGATTCGGGATCTAGATTTACCAGGGTGCGGGCTAGGTCGTTGCTGTTGTTGGGGGAGATTGAGGGGGACAGGTCGGGATGCGCAGGTCGGGAACCTGCGCCACTTTCGGAGCTGGACAGGTCGGGGACCTGTCCTACTAGCACTATGGGGTAGGGTTGGCACGTTAGCAGGGACTCGGATTCGGGATCTAGATTTACTAGGGTGCGGGCTACTTCGATGTTTTTCGCCATTAGGGCGAAAGGGGTTTCTTTGCGGAACTTTCTTTCGCGGAGGCTGCGGACGGCTGCGTCGTTCCTTGCGTCACAGGCCAGGTGGTAGCCGCCTAATCCTTTTATGGCCAGGATTGCGCCTTGGTTCAGAAGGTCGGCGGCTTTGGCGATGGCGTTTTCGGTGATTCTTTCGTTGGTTTGAAGATAGTAATTCGGGCCGCACTCTGGGCAGGCTACTGGCTGGGCGTGGAAGCGGCGATCTAGGGGGTCACGGTACTGGTGGGCGCAGTAGTTGTCCAGGGGCCAACTTTTCATGGTGGTGTTGACGCGGTCGTAGGGGAGTTTCAGGATTACGGAATAGCGCGGGCCGCAGTTGGTGCAGTTGATATAGGGATAATCATGGCGGCGTTCTGCGGGGTTGAAGAGTTCGGCTAGGCAATCGGGGCAGACAGGGAGGTCGGGGGAGATGCGGGTGGTGGGGGATGCTGCGTTCCCGCTATCGCGGATTTTGAAGTCTTGGAGGCCGGAGGGATCCGCGGCCTTAATTTGAATGGCTGTGATTTGCGCGGCTTGTGGGGCTTCGGTTTTTAAAGAGTGTACGAAGGCGTCTAAGGATTGATTCGGACCTTCGAGGTGAATTTCTACTCCGTCTTCATCATTGAAGACCCAGCCGGTCAGAGTGTTGGCTTGGGCCAGGCGGAAGACGAAAGGGCGGAAGCCTACGCCTTGTACGATTCCGCGGACTCGGATGGTGCGGGCGGTTAGCATAGGGCTCTGTGGTCGGGGCGAAAAGAGGGGACAGCCCGCTCTGTCCACGCGGCGAGGATGAGTCTCGCCGCTTTCGCGAAGGACCTGTGCGCCAGGCAGTCCCCACTCTTCGCGATGTGGTGAGCCATGTGGAGTCCAAAACCCATCGCTCTACACTACGCAGCCTCGGCCTTGCCAGCCGATTTGGACTACGTCGCCGTCTTCGGCCAGCATGGGGACCATGCGCTGGCCTCCGGAGATGGCTAGCATGCGGGCACGGGCGGCGCTATCTTGCTCGACGTCGTATTCCTGGTAATCGTAACCTTTCCATTCGAGCCATTCGCGCATGTCCTCGGTGTAGGGGCATGCTTTCGTGCCGAACAATTCGAATTTAGGCATGGGTAAGCACCTCCATTGTTTCGCGCAGGACGTGGTAGATGGACGCCTGCACTTCCTGAATGCGGGGGATGTAATCGGAGTGAACGACTAAGCTGTGATCGGCAAGGCGGCCGCGGAGGATTTCGCCTCCGTCGTAGCCGAGCAGAGCGACGGTCAGCAGGCCACGTTTGCGCGCTTCTTCGAGGGCGAGGATGACGTTGCGCGAGCCTCCGCTGGTGGAGATTCCTACGGCTACGTCCTCCGGCTTGGCGTGGGCGATCATCTGCCTGAGGAAGATCAGCTCGATGCCGACGTCGTTGGCAATAGCGGTGAGGTTCGCGGGTTCCATGCTGAGCGAGATGGCGGGAACGGGTTTATATCCCGGAGGAGGCAGAACGCAATCGATGGCGAAATCGTTGGCGTCGGTAGCGGAACCTCCGTTGCCGAACGTGAGGATTTTGCCGCCCTTTTGAAGGCGTTCGTAGATAGCGCGGGCGGCGGCAGCGATTTGCGCGGCTTGTTCACGGGCTACGCGGGCGCGGAGTTTGGAATCGTCCTGAGCTTTGGCTCGGATCGAGGCGGCGACCTGATCGAGCACATCGGCGGAGGGCTCTTTCTGCTCGCCTAGAAATGGATAAAGGAAGCCGGAATTGCCGACGTCGTGACCGAGTTCCTGATGTTCAAAGAAGACGTGCACGGTTTCCCACAGAGTGTGATAGAGGATCTCGACGAGCTCCTGATGGAGGAAGGGATTTTGCGACGGAGGGTCCAGCGTATAGTTGCCGGAGTGGCCTGGGAGGGCGAAGGTCATGGCTCCGCGCTTGTTGGCAATCTTGAGAGCTTCGTCGATTTCCTTGTCGCCCGCCGGCGGGCCGAAGCCCATGACGATGTCGTCGGGATGGAGAACCGCTTCGAGCCAGGGGATGGGAAGAGCGGAGAGATCGAGCGCGGGAAGGGCTCGCTTGCCGACGATGATGGGGTGTACGAATTCTACGGAGACGTGCTGGGCATCGGTCGAATAGGGGCCGCGGCCGAACGCTAAGAGACGGCCACCGCGAAGGAAGCGGTTGGACATTTCGCGGCAGGCCAGGGCGAGGCGGTGCGACTGAAGGGTGAAGAAATCTTCGTAGATACGGTTGCGTTCGAGGAGCTGGTCATGAACCATGCTTGTTAGATCGCTCATGTTGGCGGCCGCCATGATGACTAACAGATTCTCGGAAGAGGATCTCCTACGAGCATATCGACGATGCGGGTTCCTCCGTAGAGAGTGGTCACGAGAACGGAGCCTGCGGGCTGTTCGGTGACTTCGCCGATGATGGCTGCTTGCTCGCCTCCGGGAGTATTGTGCAGGGCCTTCAGCGCTGCTTCCGCGCTCTCCGGGGAGACGACGCTCAGGAATTGTCCTTCGTTCGCGATATGCAGAGGGTCGAGGCCGAGGAGTTCGCAGGCGCCGCGAACGGCGTCGTGCATGGGAATCAATTCCTCGGAGATTTGCATGCCGCAGGCGCAATCGCGAGCTAGTTCGTTAAGGGACGTGGCGACGCCGCCTCGCGTGGGATCGCGCATCCACCTGACGCCGCTACCTGCTTTCGCGGCTAGCTCTTCTACGAGTGGCAATACGGAACGCGTGTCAGAGCGGAGGTCGGCTTCGAGGTCGAGCTCGCCGCGAGCCAACAGGATGGTGATGCCGTGGTCGCCGATGGGACCGGAGAGGATTATCTTGTCGCCGGGGCGTACGGAGGCCGCGGAGAGGCTGAGGCCGGGTATGAGGCTGCCGATTCCTGCGGTGGTGATGTACATCTGGTCGGCTTTGCCATGTTCGACGACCTTGGTATCGCCTCCAGCGATGACGACTCCCGCACGTTGCGCGGCTGCGGCCATGGCGCGGACTTCGGCTTCCAAGATATCGGAAGGCAGGCCGGCTTCGAGGACGTAACTGCAAACCAGGGCGACGGCTCTCGCCCCGGAGACTGCCAGGTCGTTGACAGTACCGTTGACGGCTAGCTCGCCGATGGAGCCTCCGGGGAAACTGAGAGGACGGACGACGAAAGCGTCGGTGGTGATCGCGATTCTGGCGCCGCTGATGTCGATGTGGGCGGCGTCGCCGAGAGGCTCAGTAGACGCGCCGCAGAGGATCGGGGCGAACAGTCCTTCAACTAGGCGGCGGCTGGCTTTGCCGCCTGCTCCGTGGGCCATGTCGACTTGCGGGTCGCGGAAACGTATTTTCGGGGGCGCGGAGGTCATGTTACGTGAACCAGCTCCGGTGACTTGCGCATGGCGTAACTATAGTACGCGGCGCAGGAGCCTTCGGAGGAAACCATTAAGGCTCCGATGGGATGTTCGGGTGTGCACTCCTTTGCGAATAGCTTGCATTGGGCGGGCTTCAGGACGCCTTTGAGGACTTCGCCGCACTGCGCGGCTTTGGGGTCGGTGACGCGAACGCCGGGGACCGAGAAACGCTTTTCGGCGTCCCATTGAGCGTAGGTGTCTTTCAAGCGCAAGGCGGATTGGGAGATGAAGCCGAGGCCTCGCCATTCGAAGTAGGGGCGGATTTCGAAGACTTCGGCGATGGCTTTGAGGGCGGCTTTATTGCCTTCCCAGGGGACCACGCGTTTATAGTTGTTCTCGACGATGGCTGTGCCGTCCTTCAATTGGCGGAGCAGCATGACAACGGATTGAAGTACATCGAGAGGCTCGAAGCCGGAGACGGCGATGGGCTTGCCTTCGTCGCTCGCGATCCAGCCGTAGGGGCGGCAGCCGATGACGGTGGAGACGTGGCCGGGTCCAATGAAGGCGTCGATGCGCATATCGGGCGAATCGAGAATCGCGCGGATAGCGGGGATGATGGTGACGTGGTTCGAGAAGACGGAGAAATTGGGGATGCCTTCGGCTTTCGCGCGCATCAGGGTGAGGGCTGTCGAGGGTGCAGTGGTTTCGAAGCCAATCGCGAAGAACATCACGTGCTTGTCGGGATTTTTGCGCGCGAGCTTCAAGGCGTCGGTAGGGGAGTAGACGATGCGGACGTCCATGCCTCGGGCCTTGTATTCGAGGGGGCTGCCGTGGGTTCCGGGGACGCGCATCATGTCTCCGAAGGCGGCGAAGATCACGTTGGGGTCTTCGGCGATGGAGAGGCCGTCGTCGATGCGGCCCATGGGGAGGACGCAGACGGGGCAGCCGGGCCCGTGGACGAGTTCGATGTTCGGAGGAAGTAAATCCATGAGGCCGAAGCGATAAATGGCGTGGGTGTGGCCTCCGCACACTTCCATGAAGCGGTAATGCCGCGCCGGGTCCGCGAGACGGCGGATCTCCTCGGCGGTGCGGGTGATTAGTTCGGGTTGGCGAAATTCGTCGACAAAGCGCATGGTGGTTTTCCTTTAGGGGCCGGAGAGGCCTTGCACTTCTTCGAGGGCGGACTCCTGCTCACCCAGTTCAGTGAGCATGCGGAGCTGGTCGAGGGCGTCGACTTCGCTGATTTTACTCATCGCAAAACCGACGTGGATCAAGACCCAGTCGCCGGTGACGGGAGGGTCGTCGGCGAGAAGGCCGAGGTCGATACGGCGGCGGACGCCCAGGACGTCGATGACGGCGAGGTCGCGATCTTCGTCGAGCAGCTCAACAATTTTGCCGGGTATGGCGAGACACATTTTCTAATCCTTTTTGCGCGCGACGATATCGAAGGAGAACTTCAATTCATCTTTCAATTTCAGGGTTCCTCCTGCGACGCTGACCAGAGCGATTCCGAAACTGGTCTGCAAGAGAGTGAACTCGCCGCCTGCACGGAGCATATCACCGAGGAGAGTCACCTGCGTAGGAATCGTGACAGGGCGAGTGACGCCGTGGAGCGAGAGATTTCCGTTGAGGCTCATCTGATAGCGATTTTCGCCCAACTGGCTGGCGGAGACGCTGGTGCTGGCGAAGGAAATTTCGGGATACTTCGCGGTTTCGAGCACGCTGTCGTTCATGGTGCTCTCCATTTCCTGGCGATCTTTGCTCTTGATGTCGTCCGTCACTTCGAGCGAGTCGGCGCCGGCGCTCACGTGGAGCGAGCTTTTGGTCAAGTCGTCGGGCGAGAATTCGATCTCGCCTTCGAACTTGCGGATCGCGAGCGTCGGGTTGTGTCCGAACGACGAGAGCATGCCGGTGGCAAAGGCGCGTACGGTGAACTTACTCGAGCTCTTGTCGATGAGATAAGTCACATAGCCCTGAGCTTGAGATATTTTTCGAAATCGGGCATGGCTTGGCCGATCAGGTTGCCGATTCCGGCTCCGCCAAGCGCCTTGCGCACTACCGGCGTCGACAGAATCAGTCCGGCGCCGAATACGATGAACGCCGCTCCTCCCAGCAGGAAGAGAGTGTCTCTGGTTTCGTTCGCGTCGTTACCGTTTGTGGGTTCCAGTTCCATTGCCATTATCCTTCTCCTTGTAAAACGCTCATCTCTATCGGCTCGCCGTCCAGAATCCTGGAGACGAGCGATTCGATCACACTGATGCCCTCATCGACAGCGGCTTCGACGGGTTCACTCAAGCCGAGCTGGCCGTCATGTTCCGAACCGAGCTCGGCTGGTTCGCAACCGACGATGAGGATGCGGCCGGGTGTTCCGCCCAGGCTTTTGACCATCCTCAGAACATTCGTCGGATTCATTCCATGAAGATCCAGGCTGGCGGGGCCGGGTTGGCTTTCAATCGGATCGGGCTCCATGAGGAAGACGGTGCCAGGGAGGAAGCCACGCGCGCAGGCGTCGACCAGGATGGTGAGGTCGTGCGGTCCCATCAGGGCGTAGGCGAGGTCGAAACCACGGATCCCGAAATCCTTGACTATCACCTCGGGCGGCAAGGTACGAAAGGCCAGACGGCGGGCTACCTCGACGCCGAAACCGTCGTCGCCCAGGAATATGTTGCCGATACACGCGATGAGGATTTTCATGCGGGCTCGACCTCCTCGACATGAAAGAAAAAACGATGTCCGGGTTGACGCAAAAATCCCAGGTCCCGGCCCGGATCGTCTTCGAGTACGACGGCGATTTGAATCTGTCCCTCGTAATCCTGCTCGATCGATTCCACGATGGCGATTTTGTCAGCCAGCGCCAGGTCCATCATGTCCGCACCGGGTTTCGGATGCAGGCGCACCCGATCGCGGAGTTTAACTTCCACGCCGCGAACAACGACGGATTCGAGCGAGGGTTTGTCTTCGAGAAGCTGCCACTCCCATTCGTTCATTTGTTGAGCCCTCGCATGGCGCCATGGAGTTTCTGAAAGTGCTCCGGAGGCAGCGTCTCGGTTCGTTCAAGAATGCGGCGGGCGCGTTCATCGCCTCCGCGAACTTCTTCTTTTTCCTGGTCGGTTAATGTCAGAATCCGGAGGGCGAGAATTTCGTCGATCTCGCAGCCGTCGAACAAGTCTCCGGAGCTTTCGGGCGCGATTTGCGGATAGTCGTAGAGGATGATCGGGGACGCGAGCATCAAGTCCGTTTGCCCTTCTTCTCCGACCATCACCGGCCAGCAGCCGACGTTGTTGCAGTCCGCCGCCTCCTGGCGAAATTCCTCCGGTGGATCGAGGAGAGAAATAAACTCGCCTCCGGTTACCTGCAAAATACTGTGAACGGAAACGAATGAACGCAAGAGCACGGCGTCGCGGCTGATTTGATCCCCTTCGGCGCAATTTCGAATTCGCAGGGTCAGGCGATAGACACTCGGTTCGATTCTCGTAGCCCCGAATTCCACTTCGCCTTCGAGCGGCTGGCTTTGGTAGGACTCCGTTGCTTCGCCCTCGAATCGAATTCCCTGCCGGAAGGACTGGGCAGCTAGCGAACGCAAGCCACAGACCGGCGTCGAAACAGAGCGGTCGAAACCTTCCTGACGTCCTTCGCGCTCGACTAGCTGGAGAAAACGGGCCTTGATGGAGACGGTAGTTACAGCACTGCCGCGAACCAGGCATTCGGTCTGCATCTCCCAAGCGTCAGAACCGGGGTTCTGTTCACAGTGGCGGCGCGGATAGAGGACGCCGAAGTTGAAGCGCTGCTGATTTTTGACGGCTGAGGATCGATAGGGATAGAGCAAATAGCCTTCGTAGAGGACGGCGTTGGCGATTTTCTCGACCCGGTCGGCGTTCATAACTTGACCGTTTCTCCCGCTTCGGCCAGAATCTTTTCAATGGTCTGTTCCCAGCTCGGGATGCCGTGGCGAACCTTATAATCGTGCAGCAGCTCAAACACATCGCGGCGCAAACTTAGCCAGGCGATGTTGGGATAGAAGACGTCCATCATTTCCTGCCAGACTTTCAGGGGCAGACGGAATCGAGTTTCTTTATCCCAGGATATAGGCGCGACTCGCATGGATCCTTCGCTGTCGGCATAAAAAATCGTCCCGCTGAACATCAGGCAGAGAGGAATGTCTCCATCGGCGAGCCCATTGAAATATTTGGTGGCGGCGACGTTGAAATCGAAGGTGCAGGGCACCTGCATGCTGGCGGAAGTGGCGCCCTTGAATTGCGGCACGACAGCACTCGCGTGGGTCCAGAGCAGACTGCGGAGGGTCTGGCCCCAGCGCTCCGGCTCGCCAAAAAGGTCGCGAAGTTTTTCCTGATCTTCAGTGCCGTACTTGCGGCGGGCGACCTCGATCTGGATCTGACAGCGCAAGACTACCGTGTGGAGGATTTCTTCAGGATCGGCGTTTTTTATGTTCAATTCGAATGCGATGGACGGCGTCGCGGCGTAGCGGACCGCGGCGGCGCTCCCGACTGTGATGCTCAAATCAGGCATTCGCGTTCTCCGCCACTTTGTGCGGCGACATGGCTTTCAGGCGCGTGAAGAATTCCGCGATCTCCCGCCACACTTCGGTCCCTCCAGCGAGGCCGGACCAATGGGTCCGGATGAGACCTACCAGTTTGTAACATTCATCGATCGGCACGATGTAGTATTCAGGATCGGTGAAGCCGCGGGAGTGGCCGATCCGGTTGACCAGCAACGCCTCGACGTCCGTTTCCATCTCGCCGAGCACTGGATTATCCGCCGCGATCTCGTCCCACGTATCGAAGGTCAGCAAGGATTCGGTGGCTCCCGCGGGGCTGGGGTACATGGCGATCACGCGCCCGTCATGCGGCGTGCTCCGGTGGAAAAATGCCATGTTGATGGGCATCATCAGGCTATTCCATTGGCCGTCGGTCAACTGAAAATCCGGCAGGAAACGGATACGCCGAGGAATCCGTTTGAACTTGGTATCGCCTTGCGTGTGAAACAGGATCGCGCAAGCATCGCACGCACAGGCGATTTTCCGGTTCAAGGGATCGAGCAAATGCTGATGCTCCGGCGCGAGGATGGCGGCGCACATTTCGCACCGCTCGACCGGCAGGCGTTTGCGCGCGAACTGGCGAAGAAATTCGAACGCCGCGCTTTGCTGGGTCTTCTCGATCATGCGTCGTTCACACGCCGGCTTTCGCCAGGGTAGATCCAAGCAGCATTTCGATGGGCACAAAGCCCTGCTTCTCCTCCGCTCCGTCAATCACCAGCGACGCGATGTCCGGCGCCGCCTGCCAGATTGCGTCTTCCACGATTTCCTTTAGCGCTGGGCCATGTCCGTTCGCCTGGAGGTTGAGCCGCACAGCGCCTTCTTCCATGCCGAGCAGTTCGACCGTCGCGCTACGAGATCGGATCTGCCGGTTCACTTTTTCCAGCGCCTGGTTAACGCGCTCCTCGAGGGTCAGGGGATGAAGGCCGTAAAGGACGAGCAGGCTCGAAACGGTTTCATCGCGTCCCATGCTGCCGAGAAGCGACTGACCTGTTTCGCCATTGGAGCGCAGGATCTCGAGGATGCGTTCCAGACCAGCTCCGTGCAGCTCCATCACTAACTGGACCAATTCCCTGGAGGCGGTCCGCACATTGGGATCGGCAGTCGCCTCGATTTGCTTTATGACGACTTCGATCGATTCGAGCCGTTGCTGGAATTGCGGTGTTCCGGTCATGATCCTCCTAGAAGAGATCGCTCCCTGCGGTCGCGGCCCGGTCAGGAACAGCGACCATCGGGAGCGATCAGCAAAATATCTTAAGACTCCAGGCCGAACATCGGCGAATGGCGCGTCTCAAGAATCTTACCGCTGCCGTCGTACATATGCACGCCGCAGGGTAAGCAGGGGTCGAAGCTGCGAACCGCACGCATGATATCGATGCCCTTGAATTTGTCGCGGCCGTTCTCTTCAAAGATCGGCGTGTTCTGCACCGCGTCCTCGTAAGGTCCCGGCGTGCCGTAGGAATCACGCGGATTCGCGTTCCATGGCGTCGGCGGATAAGGATGGTAGTTCGCGATTTTGCCGCCTTTAATTACAACGTGATGTGAAAGGACGCCGCGCACCGCTTCGTGGAATCCGCAGCCGATGGCTTCGTCCGGAACCTTGAAATCGGTCCAAGTCTTGGTCCGGCCGGCATGCAGCTCCTTCAGAGCCTGTTCGGCGAAATACAGACCACAGCAGGCGGCGTACACCTGGAAGTAGGTGCGCGCGCGATCGCGTTCGATGGCGTTACTCCATTTGGGAATCTTCCATTCGAACTCGACTTCCGGTTTCGACGCGGTCTTGGGTAGATACATTTTCACGCTGTGTCCGGTCGATTTGATATAGCCGATGTCGACTAATCCGGCGAGGGCGGTTGCCCATAGACGAGCGATCGGTCCGCCGCCGGTATCGAGCGCCAAGTGGTCTCCGGTACGCTTGTCGAACCAGCGTGGAGACATGACCCAGGTGTACTTGTCGTCGAAGTTGCGCTTCTGCGGGCGTGGAATCGTGCTCTGATTCCACGGGTGGCGCTGATCCACGGGATTGCCTAGCGGGTCGTGCGTGACAAAGGTTTGACTGTTCTGCCAGTCGTCATAGTAGGAGCTGCCGAGGAGAATGCGGATGTTCAGGTTGATGTCGACCAGGTCGGTAGTGACCAGTTCGCCATCGACCACGACGCCAGGTGTCACGTACATGCCGCGGCCCCACTTGGTCATGTTCTTATAGGTGTAATCGCACACGTCGGGATTGTTAAACGAACCCCAGCATCCCAACAAGATCCGTCGGCGGCCCACTTCTTCATATCCCGGTAAAGCTTCGTACATGAAATCGAACAGGTCGTCATGGAAGGGAAGGACCTTCTTCATGAACTCGACGTATTTCATGAGGCGCACGATGTAATCGGTAAAGAGCTGCACGGTGGGAACCGTGCCGACGCCGCCTGGATAGAGCGTCGAGGGATGCACGTGGCGGCCTTCCATCAGGCAGAACATCTCGCGGGTCATGCGGCTCATTTGCAGAGCTTCGAGATAGAACGCGCCGGTGAAGGGGTTAAGCGAGGTCATGATCTCGCCGATGGTTTTGTAGCCATGCTGCGCGGCATGCGGAGCGGGGGTCTTCTCAGCCTTCGCCCAAACTCCGGGATTGGTTTCCTTGACCATCTGCTCGCAGAAGTCGACGCCAACCAGGTTGTCCTGGAAGATGTTGTGGTCGAACATATACTCGGCGGCTTCGCCAAGGTTGACGATCCATTCGGCCATCGGCGGTGGCTTCACTCCGAAGGCCATATTCTGGGCGTAAGTGGCGCAGGTGGCGTGATTATCGCCGCAGATGCCGCAGATGCGGCTGGTGATGAAGTGGGCGTCGCGCGGATCTTTCCCCTTCATGAAAATGCTGTAGCCGCGGAAGATGGAGGAGGTGCTGTGGCACTCCGCTACGGTGCGGTTTTCAAAGTCGATCTTGGTAAAAATGCCGAGGCTGCCGACGATCCTGGTAATCGGGTCCCAGTTCATCTCGACGAGGTTGCCGTGTTTGCCGGACGTCTTCACATTGGGTGCTGTGATCGTGCTCATGTCTCAAATTCCTTTCGACCTAGAAAGTGCTCGGACGATATCCGGTGGTGAGTTCAGCGCGCGGATGCCGCCACTTCGGTTCCTTATTGACGGTTTCGTTGGTGAACGAGCGGAGAGCCCGAATCGCACGACCGTAGACAGAGACAGCGCCCGAGGAAAGCTTCCCTCCCGGCGGCTCATCCATGAAAGGCATGAACTTATCGGGGAAGCCAGGCATGGTGCAGCCGATGCAGATACCGCCGACGTTCGGGCATCCCCCGATGCCCGCCATCCATCCCCGCTTGGGGACATTGCAATTCACTACCGGCCCCCAGCAACCGAGTTTCACGATGCACTTCGGGGAGCCGTAGGTTTCGGCGAAATCGCCTTGCTCGTAGTATCCGGCACGATCGCATCCTTCGTGGACGGTCTTTCCGAACAGCCATTGCGGACGCAACTGGTCGTCCAAAGGAATCATGGGAGCGAGACCGGACACCTGGTAGAGCAGGTAGAGGATCGTTTCCATGAAGTTATCCGGCTGCACCGGACAACCGGGCACGTTGACGATCGGGAGGCCCGCTTTCGACTTCCAATCCCATCCGAGGTAGTCGGCGACGCCCATACAGCCGGTCGGATTGCCTTCCATCGCGTGGATTCCGCCGTAAGCGGAGCAGGTGCCCGCGGTCACGATGGCCAAGGCCTTGGGGGCCAGACGGTCCAGCCATTCGCAGGTGGTGATGGGCTGCTTGGTGTGAGGATCCGTGCCGAGCGCGGCCCAATAGCCTTCCTTCTTGATCTTCTCGTTGGGGATCGATCCTTCGACGACAAGCACGAACGGTTCGAGCTTGCCTTCAGCGGCCATGTGAAAGTATTTCAGGAACTCGTCACCGTTTTCGTAGGCGATGACGGGGTTGTGGACATGAACCTTGGGCAGACCAGGAATAGCGCCCAGAATGACGTCTTCAATACTAGGTTGCGTGGCTGCCGTAATCGACACGGAATCGCCGTCGCATCCCAGTCCAGCGGTCATCCAAACGACATGCACTTCGGCTACTGGTGAAGGCTTCTGGGTTTTCCGGCCGTAAGGGACGGTTTCGGTGGGCATTGCTCATATCTCCTTCCGTCTGACGGAGTCGTTAGTTGAATGAGTCTATTTTTTTGGCTTCGTTTCGCCGGCTTTCTCCACCAGCGCTCTCATTAGACCGGAAAGAAGATCGTTCCTCAAGCGGGGACGCGCCTAAATTAGGCATCAGGGTTTTCCCTATTTGCGAAAACCTGCCGACCGGCCTACTGCGACTTATTTCCGACGTTCCATTGAATCGCGCGCTGCACCAATTCGCGCCCATTTTTGAGCAATAGCTTATCCTTTATATGAGCCTGATAGGATTCTACGGTTTTGACGCTCAGATGAAGCTCGTCGGCGATCTGGCGCGTTCCGTGGCCTTCGCCAATCAGACGAAATACCTCCAGTTCGCGATCGGTCAGATCGGCGACGGGCGAAGTCTGGGCCGCGGTAGATCCGCCCACGAACAGGTGAAGCATTTTGTTCGCTATCCGTTCGCTGACGTACACTTCACCGCCGAGGATACGCCGGATGGCCACCAACACCTGCTCCGTGGCCTGCTGCTTCATAATGTAGCCGTTCGCGCCTGCGCGCAGCCCGCGCTCGGCGTAAAGTAATTCGTCCATCATGGAAAGAATCAGGACCGGCAAGCCCGGATCGCGCGCGCGGATATTCTTCAGGAGGTCCAGACCGTCGGGCCCGTTGAGGGAGATGTCCACAACGACCAAGTCGGGTTTCAGCTCCTCGATCCGGCGCAGAGCGGTGCTGGCTTCCTCGGCGTCTCCGCAGACGGCCAGATCCGTTTCACGATTGATGAGCAAGGCCAATCCCTGGCGAACGATAGGGTGATCGTCAACCAGAAATATTCTGCGTTTTTCAGTTTCCATTCGGGGCCTCCGACAAACGGTCGGGCATGGGGAATGAGCACTTTACGACTGTTCCGCCATTCTGTGAGGACTGTATACTGAGCGCGCCGCCAATCATTTTGGCGCGGTAGTTCATGATGCGCATTCCGAGTCCGGACTTAGGAACCACAGCGTCAAAGCCGCGGCCGTCGTCGCGGATAGTGAGCACGCCGCCTCCCTTCACGATGGCGACTCCGATAATAATTCTTTTCGGGTCGGCGTGCTTGATCGCGTTGGTGACCGCCTCCTGCACCAGCCGATGAAGGTGGTCCGCGAGCGCATCGTCATGAACTGAAATGCGATCGTTACATTCCAGACGGCAGGGAACATGAAAGATTTCGCTGACCTCGCTGGCGTAGTGTTCGAGCGCGGACATCAGGCCGTGAGCCGCAGAAACCACAGGCAATAGTCCGCGGGCGAGTTCGCGTGTCATTTTGATCGAATCGTTCACCAATTTTACGATCTTCGCCGCTTCTGCGGCGTCGGCCGCTGACGTTTCCCGCAAACGGTCTTCGAGAACCTTGCCCATGAACGCGACGCCGGTCAGGTGCTGGCCGAGCCCGTCGTGCAAATCCTGACCGATTCTGCGCCGCTCCGTTTCGCTGATTTCCAGAATCGTTTTCTCCAGGCGCTTGCGCTCGCTGATATCGCGAATCGCACTCGAAACCAGCACGCCTTCTTCGGTTTCCAGAGGGCTTAAGGAAATCTCCACGGGAAACTCGTATCCATCTTTATGCAAGCCATATAACTCGACTCCCGCACCCATGGGGCGGACGCGTGGTTCCGAAATGAAACTTCTCCTATGGGAAGGATGTTTGCCTCGCAGCCGATCGGGCACCAGTTTCTCGATTTCTTCTCCGAGAAGCTCCTGGCGCCGGTATCCGAAGAGTTTCTCCACCTGCGCATTGACCAGCACAATCCTCCCGGTCTGATTTACCACGACGACAGCATCGGGCGCTGCTTCGAGTAACCCTCGGAATTTCGCATCCGCGCGCCTTTGCTCCGTGACGTCGATTCCAGACGCGATGATGTAGGTCGGCGTTTGTTTGGTGCCGGGCAGTACAGCGGCAGACCAGGCAAGAATTCTCTGTTTGCCGTCCCGCATGAGCCATCGGTTCTCATACTCGGTACGCACCGTATTGTCGCGAATCTCGAGGAATAACTTTCTGAATTCCCCGGCTTCCTCCGGAACAACAAATAAATCCCATACGAATTTCGCTTCGGATTCTTGGACGGAATATCCCGTCATCAGCTCGCAAGCCCGATTGAAGCGCACGATCCGACCTTCCCGGTCGAGCACGATGATCAGGGCGCCCACCGTATCGAAAATTGCCGAAACGACGTTGCGCTCGTCCTGCAAGGCTTCCTGCACCTGCTTGAGCTCCGTAATGTCGAATCCAACCCCGTGAATGAACCACGGTTCGCCATCCTCCCGGCGGACCAGCCGCGCCTCGCATTGAAACCACACCACCCGTCCATCGCGAGCCATGACCCGATAGGCGGAGCGCAACGGCGTCCCCGAAAAAAACATGTCCGCGGCTTCCGTGCTCCAGCGGTCCTTATCGTCGGGATGGATCTGTCGATACCACCGCACCGGGTCTTCCAGCCATTCCTTCTGCGAAAATCCCAGCGCCGCCTCAATCTGCGGACTCACGTAAGCTTCGCCGATCCCTTGGTCGAGATACGCCATGAACACGACCGCGGGAATCTGATCGAGCAGAACGCGGTATCGTGCCTCCAAGGTCGGCAGCGGGTTTGACGCGGACTTGACCGCGTCCGGCGAAACCTGAAAAAACACGGAGGCCAGATCGGTGAGAACTTGCTCCGCCTCGGCGACGCCGAGCAGATCAAGGCTTGGAATTACTGCCACGCCAGCTTGGCTCCTTATTTAACGATGCCTGAGTAAATCGCCGCAGGGCATGGATTGCGCGGCCGTACGTCATCACCGCCTTCGAAGATAACAGCGACCCTGGCGGCTGATTCATAAACGGCATGAACTTGTCCGGAAATCCCGGCATCGTGCAACCGATGCAAATCCCGCCGACGTTCGGGCATCCGCCAATTCCCGACATCCACCCGCGCTTCCCCACATTGCATTGCACCACCGGACCCCAGCAGCCCAGTTTGACGATGCAGGTCTTGGCGCCATATTCCTCCGCGAACTCGGCTTGTTCGTAATAGCCGCCCCGGTCACAGCCTTCATGAACAGTCTGCCCGAACAGCCAAGTGGGCCGCAGCGCGTCATCGAGAGGAATCATCGGCGCACGCCCCGCCGCCATATGCAGCAGATAGAGCAGCGTTTCCATGAAATTATCCGGCTGGATCGGACAACCGGGGATACAAACCAAAGGGATGCCTTCCTTCGATTTCCAGTCCCAGCCGAGATAGTCGGCCAGGCCCATCGCTCCGGTTGGATTCCCTTCCATCGCATGAATGCCGCCGTAAGTAGCGCAGGTGCCGACCGCGATCACGGCCCACGCCTTAGGCGCCAGACGGTCGATCCAAGCGCTGGTAAGAATCGGCTGGAGGGTTTCCTGATCCGTGCCGAAGGTGGCCCAATAGCCTTCGGTCTTGTTCGTTTCGTCCGGGATCGATCCTTCGATCACCAAAATAAACGGAGCCAGGTCGCCCGCGGCTGCGCGATGGAAACGGGCCATAAATTCTTCGCCATTCTCCATCGCCAAGAAAGCATTTAGGAAATTTACTTTCGGAATCCAGGGTAAATTTCCCAGGACAATATCTTCAATACTCGGCTGGGTAGCGGCCGTCATCGCGATGGTGTCCCCGTCGCAGCTCAGCCCGGCGTTGATCCATAAGACATCGATTTCGGTCAAGCTGCCCCCTGACCGAGGATTCTACCCTTTTTAGGTGGGGCGCGGTTCTGTAACACAGCCGCAGCGGTGCTAGTTCCGAGTCACCACTACACTCCGCCATCCTGAATTTCCCGCCGCATCGTATGCCCGGATCGTCACCACATTCGATCCCACCAACAATGGTATCGATGCCGACCAGTTTGTCGTCCCGCTGGCCGTCCCGGATTGTCCCAGGTTCGTCGACCAGGCGACCGAAGTCACTCCCACGTTATCGCTGGCCGTCCCGCTGAACGCGATCGTGGCAGCAGACGTGGAAATCGAGGTCGCACCCGGTGAAGCAATCGTCAGAGTCGGAGGCGTCGTATCCGATCCGCCGCCCGTCGTCGGAGGAGTCACCGCAGCCGCCTGCCTGGTAACCGTCACTACCTGCGACACGTGACTCGACCCCGCCGTCGCCGTGACCGTAATCGTGTTCACCCCCATCGCGAGCGCGATATTCGAAATTGCCCATGCTGCCGCAGTGCCGCTCGCGCTTCCCGACACGCCAACCGATGACGACGCCGTCGACCAAGTCACGGAAATCGTACCCGATCCTCCCGAAGCTGCGCCGGAGAGATTCAGCGTTGCCGCTGTCGTCGTCGCGGCTGTTGCGTTCACCGTTAGTGTCAATGCACCAGGTGTTGGCGGAGGCGGAGGAGGAGGGGGCGTGACCGCCGTGCCCTGCGCCGCATATAGTGTCTGGATCGCCGCGATGTCTCCCACCGACAATCCCGTCACCATCTTGTAGTAGGGATACATCACATCGCTCGGATTATCGGAATGTCCCAGGCCGAGGGCGTGACCCAACTCATGCAGCGTGACGCTGAACAGATCGGTATTCGTGCCGATGTGCCAGCTTTCCGAATCGTCCAGATGCATGTCGCCCCCAATGGGCTCCGGATTCGGATTCGCCGGATAAAAGGTGTGTGCCAGAACGCCGCCTGGGCCATCAAACGGATAGGCGTCGCCATGAGCGTAGGTCGCCCACAGAATGTTCACTGTCTGGTTGGCCGTCGCGCTCGACCCCGGCGCCCAGGTGACCTTCACCGCGCTCGACCACTGCGCCATCGCCCGCGCGATTTCAGCTTTCGCTGACAGAGCATTCAACTGGCTGGTGACGTTGCTGTAGTAATAAAACACGGTCGCCGCTCCCAGCCCCGGTCCGTCCCATCCGTAGCCATAGGTCGGAATGGACTGCGTTGTCGCTCCATTCGTCGTCAGCGCGCCCACGCACGGACGCACCGGCAAACCCTGCGCGAGATCGTCCGACGCGGGAAAAATATAAGAGACTGCGTCAAGTTCCGCGACACTCTTCACCAGCGAAATATCCGTGGTCTGAATCATCAGCACGTGCGGTCCAAGATCGGGATTGTCGCTCAGCACCGCGCCGGCGTTGAGCAGCATTCCCCGTGCGTCGTCCAGATTCACGTCGGGATAAAACTCCACCAGCAGATGACCGTTGGTGTTCGAAGCAGCCATCGGGCTGATCTTATCCGACGCAGCGATCGGCGCCGCATACCGGACTCCGAGCCCGGCCAGATTCACCGGTCCCGTGACCGAAACCAGTACGCCATCCTCCGGCACATCGGCCAGAACGATGACCCCGCGCGATGTCAACGCATTGATATGTTGCGCCGAAGGCAAACGGTCAAATTGCACCAGCAAATGCCCGCCGCCCGAAGGGCCGGATCCACGAGCCTCCAGTACGATTTGTGCAGGATCGGTTTGGATCCGGCGCGTCTTGAGTATCAAAGAGGTCTGCGCAGAGGCAACCCCGGAAATGAGAAGTGCGGTCAGTAACGACCGGCGAATATTGGCGACCACATTCTTCTCATCGTCGCCTTGGTGGGAGATATCCGGCCCGAATCGGTACTATCTCAACTTAGAACAATCTAGGCCGAGTCACCTACTATCTATTTGTGGCTGTCGGCATGCAGCGGTCGCGCACGGACCATTACTCTTATCGGATCGGAAAGACTTCCCCGAGAGGAAACAAGCCAGTCTCGCCGTTTGGCGCCAAACGCTTGTTCCAGAACACGATAAACCGTCGACCGTGCGCGGTTGAAGTCTTCTTTCCAGCACCGGATCCCGTCGTAGTCCAACATCCACTGCGGGAAATAGACCACGCCACCAACCCTAGTCCCTCGCAATACCGAAATAATTCCGGGGATCCGTTCTGGCACAACCGGCACTTTTTCTTGCGGAACACACCTCATTCGTGCCCCAATTCTCCAACTCGCGCCTCGCAGCCGCTTCCGCGCTCTCCGCTGATTCGCCGCCCGCCATCCGATCGCGCTTTGCCATCTCCAGACGCGCACGGATTTCCTGATCCAGTTCCTTCTGCTTCGCCGCCGCCACTTCATGCTTCGCCCCGATTCATCAAGCTCGCGATCGCGTCGCTCATCTGCCTCCACCGGCTATGCTCCCGCGTGAGCTGCTTTTTCCCCGCCGTCGTCAGCTCATAAAACTTCGCGCGCTGATTGTGCTCCGAAGTCGCCCAGTGCGACTTGACCCAACCCTGCTTCTCCAGCCGATGCAGCGCCGGATACAACGACCCGGTTTCCACTTGCAGCACTTCACCCGACCCCGAGCGTATGGCCTGGCTGATGCCGTAACCGTGTTGCGGCCCCATGCGCAGCGTCTTGAGGATCAACATATCCAACGTCCCTTGCAGTAGATCGATTTTTGCCATGGATGTAGATATTCTACACCCTTAATCCTGGCGTAAAATAGACTTCGTGAAATTCGGATACTTTACCCTCCTTCTCGCATCCGCCGCTCTCGCCCAGGATTACGGCCCGCCCAAGGGAACCCTGATCATCGTCGGCGGAGGCAATCTGACCGGCACCGGCATCATGGAAACCTTCATCAACCGCGCAGGAGGCCCCGGCGCAAAGATCATCGTGGTTCCCACCGCCGGTGGAAACAAAGATGCGAAGGGCGAGTGGATTGTCTATAAGGAAGAGGAGATCGTCGCCCCTTGGAAGAAGCTTGGCGCCGGGAACGTGCATATGCTCCACACGCACGATTCCAAGGAAGCGGACACTGAGGAATTCGCCAAGGTCCTTCGCGACGCCGATGCCGTTTGGTTCAACGGCGGACGGCAATGGAACTGCGTCGATTCCTACATGAATACTCTGACCCTTCGCGAGTTCCACAAAGTCCTAGAACGCGGCGGCGTCATCGGCGGCAGTTCGGCCGGGGCGACCATTCAGGGCGATTATCTGGTTCGCGGCGCCGTCGCAGGCCCCGATATCATGATGACGCCCGAGCCGGAGCACGAACACGGCTTCAAGTTCCTGCGCAACGTCGCAATCGACCAACACATCAACACCCGCAATCGCTGGGACGATCTGATTCAGGTGATGAAGAAATACCCGTCTTTCCTAGGGATCGGCCTGTCAGAGGGAACCGCAATCGTCGTCAACAAAGACACATTCGAGGTCATGGGCAAGTGGAAAGTCGCGATCCACGATAACACTCATCCGCGTGAGCCCTGGGAAAAGCCTTTTTTCGTGTTGTCAGCCGGAGATGTATATAACATGAAGACCCGCACCGTCGAAAAGTACGGAATCGGCGCCCAAACTCCGGTGACCGTCGTCACCAAGCACCCCTAACGCGCAGCGACGGGCAGCGTGAAATAGAACGTCGAGCCTCCGGACTGCACCGACTCGACCCAAATTCGTCCCCCATGCGTTTCAACAATCCGCTGGCAGATTGCCAAGCCGATCCCGGTTCCCGGATAAGCCGTCCCGTGCAACCGCTTGAATACCCCGAACACCTGTTCTGCGTACTCCCTCTTGATGCCGATGCCGTTATCCCGCACTGCGAAGCGCCACTCCTTCTCTTGGCGCTCACACCAGACCTCGATAGAGGGCGGCAGTTTGCTACGGTACTTGATGGCATTTCCGATAAGGTTCTGGAAGAGTTGGACCAGCCCGATCCGGTCCGCTTGGACTGACGGAAGATCGTGCCAGCACACCTTCGCGCCATTTTCGTCGACAGAGACTTTGAGGTTCAACAGAACCTCTTTCATCACCTCCGCGCAATCCACTTCAATCGCCGGACCGAGCGTAGATCCGGCCTGCGAGTAGGTAAGCAGGTCCTTCAGCAATCTTTCGAGACGCAGGGCACCATTCACAATCACTGAAATAAACTGATCCGCCGACTGATCCAACTTGCCCGCGTAACTATCTTGAAGCATCTGGCTATACAACACGACCATCCGTAGCGGTTCCTGCAAGTCATGACTCGTTGCATAAGCGAACTGATTCAGATCGTCGTTGGATTGGCGCAGAGCATGGTTCGACTCTTGCAATTCGCGCGTGCGTTCCGCGACTCTCTGTTCCAGAGACGCGTTCAATTCACGAATTTCATCGTCCGCCCGCTTTCGCTCCGTAACATCGCGAACCGCGGAAATGATCAACAGTCCCTCTTCGGTCTGTAGCGGGCGTAGACTGATTTCAACCGGAAACTCAGAGGCGTCTTTTCGCCGCGCGCGATGCTCGTTGGGCAAACCGCTCGAACGAGAGAGAGAGTTGAGGTGCCAGTCCGGCACCACCATCCGGATGTCTCGATCGATCAACTGATCGCGAGAGTATCCTGTGAGAATTTCCGTCTGTGAATTAACCAGCGTGATCCTCCCGGATTCGGAGCTGATGATGATCGCGTCCGGCGCAGCTTCTAGTAAGGAGCGGAATTTCTGCTCCGCTTTCGCAAGAACTTCGGCCTGCCGCCGAAGGAGCGCAGCGTGACGGCTGAGTTCGACGAAGACGCTAACTTTTGATCGCAGGATTTCCGGAACGATGGGCTTGAGCAGAAAGTCAACGGCGCCCATATCGTATCCGCGAAACAAATGGTCATCGCTTTTGTACGCGGTCAAGAACAGTATCGGCGTGTGCAGGGATCGCTTCCTGGCGCGGATCAGCTCCGCGGTCTGAAAGCCATCCATTTCCGGCATTTTGACGTCCAGCAGAATAAGAGCAAAATCCGAGTCTAGGAGATGTCGCAATGCCTCCTTGCCGGACCGCGCCGTTACCACTTCCTGGCCGAGCCCTTCCAGGGCTGCCTCGATGGAAATTAAGTTTTCGGCGGAATCATCGACGAGAAGAATTTTCTCCCGAGTCATCGGATGGGCCGTCTGGCTCGCTATCCCCACTGCCTCTGTCATCTATTGTCTCCCCGAATGACGAATACTACATCCCCGCTACTTGAACATTCTCCTTGCTAACAGAGACCCGCAGCACCGAAAATAGTTGATCGAGATCCACTGGCTTTGTAACATAATCGGACGCTCCCGCCTCAATGCACTTGGCTCTGTCGCCTTTCATCGCCTTCGCGGTGAGCGCGATAATCGGCAGTGACTTGAAGCGCGGTACCTGGCGAATCGCTCTCATCGTTTCATACCCATCCATTTCCGGCATCATAATATCCATCAGAACAACATCGATCTCGGGAGTTTTTTCTAAAAGCTCTATCGCGGCCCGGCCGTTCTCCGCGTGCAGAACCTTCAAATGATGATCCTCCAACAGACTGGTCAATGCAAAAATGTTCCGGACATCGTCATCCACGATCAGAACGGTCTGACCAAATAACGTAAGATCGGCTTGACGCAACTTCTCCAGAATCTCGACTTGATCCGGCCTCAGTTCACCCTCCGCCCGGTGCAGCAGCAGGACTGTCTCATCGAGCGCCTGTTCCCGGGACTTCACTCTTCGAACAACACCGCAGCGGTTCGCCTCGCGAACCAAAATCTCTTCGCGGGTAGTTAAATCCCGCGAAGTTAACATGATAATGGGCGGGACGACAACCCCTACGACTGCCTGCATATCACCAACGAGTCCCATATTCTCGACTTCCTTGGCTTCGGAGTGAATCACAACTCCGTCGACCACTGAATCCCTTAATATCACCAACGCTTCCGTTCCGCTGTTGGCAGTGACAATCTCTAGGTCTGGCCCTCCCAGTTGTTTTTGGAATTCATCGGCTTCGGATCGCCCGCAAACTAACAAAAGCTTCTTAACTCTCCTTCGCACGGATCGCTCGATAGCGGTAAACGCGCCTGACAGCGAATCGCCCACGACGCCTTTTTCCAGGTAGCTCATGGCTCCCAACGCAATCCCGCGTCTGCGATTTTCATCCCCGGAAATAATGTGAATCGGAATGTGGCGCGTAGCGGGATCATGCTTCAAGCGATCCAGAATCGTCCAACCCGCCATATCGGGAAGAGCGATGTCGAGCGTGATAGCGCCCGGTCGGAACTCCCTGGCGAGTGACATCGCGCTACTCCCCCGCAAAGCCACCAGTGCTTTAAGACCATGCTCATGTGCGAGGTCTAGCAGAATCCTCGCGAAGGTACGATCGTCTTCGACGATTAACAATACCGAATCCCCAGGCTGAATTAACGTGCGGTCATCGTCTAGAACGAGGTCCTCAACAAGTTCCTGATCCGTTCCGGCCGCCGGAGCCAGAATCATATCAACCTCTTCCGTTTCTGGCAACGCCGCAGCCTGCTCGATCGACACGGGCGTAGCCTTCAGCGCCTCGCTCTTAACAGGCTGCACGTGCGCGATATAAGTCTGAGGAAGATAAAGAGTGAACGTGCTTCCCGCGCCGGGAGTGCTCTGCAGTCTGATTTCGCCGCCCAGCAGGCGAGCCAATTCTCGGCTGATGGAGAGACCAAGCCCCGTTCCTCCATACTTGCGGCTGGTCGTACCGTCTGCTTGCTGGAACGCCTCGAAAATGATGCGTTGCTTGTCACTTTGAATTCCGATTCCGGTATCGGAGACGGAAAACGCAATGACAGAAGTCGCTCGCGACAATGTTATGTGGTGAGAACTCCACCCACTCGCGGCTCTGTCGATGACTAACTTAACGGATCCATGTTCAGTGAACTTAAGCGCGTTCGACAGAAGGTTCTTCAATACCTGTTGCAAGCGTTTTGCATCAGTCTGAATAGTCTCTGCATGCAACGCCGCGCCGAGTTCGATATTAAAGTCGAGACCCTTGCCGTCGGCCACGTGACGGAACGTCTTCGCGCAGTAATCTTGTAACTCGGTAAAGCGAACACCTCCCACTTCGACGTCCATCTTTCCGGATTCGATCTTGCTGAGATCGAGAATGTCGCTGATGAGAGCAAGCAGATCCGTTCCCGAAGTGTGAATCGTTTCGGCAAACTTCACCTGTTTCGGGGTCAGGTTCTTATCAGAGTTCTCAGACAGCATTCGAGCGAGAATCAAGAGGTTGTTTAAGGGCGTGCGCAGTTCGTGGCTCATATTGGCCAGAAATTCGCTCTTGTATTTAGAGGTCAAGGCCAACTGTTCGGCCTTCTCCTCAAGCGCCTTCTTAGCTTGCTCCACTTCCAGATTCTTGGTCTCCACTTCCGTCTTCTGCTCCGCCAGAAGCTGTGCTTTCTCCTGTAGCTCGGCATTGGTAGTCTGCAATTGCAACTGCTGGCTTTGGAGTTCTTCCGCGAGCGCTTGACTTTGCTGGAGAAGTTGTTCGGTCCGCATGGTCGCCGCGATGGTGTTCAGTACGATTCCGATCGATTGCGTGAGCTTATCGAGAAACTCCAGGTGGACGTCGCTGAACTGGCTGAACGACGCCAGTTCAATCGCCGCTCTGACATCGCCCTCGAACAGCACAGGCAATACCACAATACTTACCGGTGAGGCCGACCCCAAGCTGGAATTAATCCGCACATATCCCGCCGGCACATTGGTTGAAAGAATACGCTGCTTTTCACGCGCACATTGCCCCACCAGGCCCTGTCCGATCCGAAGTAGCTTCGGTACGTCGTCCCGGTCATCGACCGCGTAACCCGCCATCAGCTTCAGTACCGGGGTATCGTCGACGTTATCGGTAATGTAGAAGGTTCCATGTTGAGCGCCGATCAACGGCGTTAATTCAGAGAGCAAGAGCTCAGACACGGCGAGTAAATCCCGCTGGCCCTGCATCATTCCGGTAAACTTGGCGATATTGGTTTTCAGCCAATCCTGTTCATTGTTCTTCCTTGTCGTCGCCGCAAGGTTCACGATCATTTCATTGATGTTGTCTTTAAGCGCAGCTACCTCGCCCATCGCTTCAACCGCGATCGACCGCGTGAGATCTCCTTTGGTCACCGCCGTAGCTACCTCGGCAATGGCGCGAACCTGAGTAGTTAGATTCGCGGCTAGCTGATTGACGTTATCGGTAAGATCGCGCCAGATTCCGGCGGCGCCGGGGACGCGCGCTTGGCCTCCTAATGCCCCTTCGATTCCCACTTCGCGGGCCACGGTGGTAACCTGATCGGCGAAGGTAGCCAGTGTATCGATCATGCCGTTAATGGTGTCGGCAAGCTCGGCAATTTCTCCTTTAGTTTCAAGAATCAGTTTACGCTTAAGATCGCCGTTGGCGACCGCCGTAACCACCTTGGCGATGCCCCGCACCTGTGTTGTCAGGTTCGCCGCCATAAAGTTCACATTGTCGGTTAGATCCTTCCACGTTCCAGCGACCCCCTTCACCTCCGCCTGGCCTCCGAGCTTACCGTCCGTGCCGACTTCGCGGGCCACGCGCGTCACTTCACTGGCAAAGGAATTGAGCTGATCCACCATCGTGTTAATGGTGTCTTTTAGCTCCAGAATTTCACCTTGCACATCCACGGTGATTTTTCGCGAAAGGTTACCGTTCGCAACCGCAGTAGTCACCTGCGCAATGTTGCGAACCTGTGCCGTTAGGTTCCCGGCCATCGAGTTGACGCTATCGGTCAAATCCTTCCACGTCCCTGCGACTCCTCGAACCTCAGCCTGTCCGCCTAGTTTTCCCTCCGTTCCCACTTCGCGAGCGACGCGAGTAACTTCCGAGGCAAATGAGCTGAGCTGATCGACCATCGTATTGATAGTATTTTTCAACTCTAGAATCTCTCCGCGAACGTCCACCGTGATTTTTCTGGATAGGTCCCCTTTAGCCACCGCCGTTGTCACTTCGGCAATGTTTCGAACCTGGTTGGTCAGGTTGCCTGCCATGAAATTGACGTTGTCTGTCAGGTCCTTCCAGGTGCCTGCTACGCCCTTCACATCGGCCTGCCCGCCTAGTTTGCCCTCAGTTCCCACTTCACGGGCGACGCGCGTAACTTCCGATGCGAAAGAACTGAGCTGGTCGACCATCGTGTTGATGGTGTTTTTTAGCGCCAGAATCTCTCCGCGAGCATCGACGGTGATCTTTGTGGTTAGATCACCCCGCGCGACAGCAGTTGTCACGCCGGCGATATTGCGAACCTGATTGGTCAGATTGCTCGCCATATAGTTAACGCTGTCCGTAAGATCTTTCCAGGTGCCGGCAACTCCGCGAACGTCAGCCTGTCCGCCCAATTTGCCTTCTGTTCCAACCTCCCGAGCCATGCGCGTTACTTCGGATGCGAACGCGTTCAGCTGATCGACCATCGTATTGATGGTGTTCTTCAGTTCCAGAATCTCGCCTCGCGCATCGACAGTAATCTTGGTTGAGAGGTCGCCCTTAGCCACCGCCGTTGTCACCTGCGCGATGTTGCGGACCTGGGAGGTGAGATTACCGCCCATGAAGTTAACGCTGTCCGTCAAATCTTTCCAGACTCCGCCGACACCTTTGACGTCCGCCTGGCCGCCGAGTTTTCCTTCCGTGCCTACTTCGCGCGCCACGCGGGTGACTTCTCCAGCGAACGCGTTCAACTGATCCACCATGGTATTAATGGTGTTCTTCAGTTCCAGAATTTCGCCGCGGACATCGACGGTGATTTTGCGCGAAAGATCGCCCTTAGCCACAGCCGTTGTTACTTCCGCGATATTGCGAACCTGGCTGGTGAGGTTGCTCGCCATCGAGTTTACTGAGTCAGTCAGATCTTTCCAGGTACCCGCCACGCCGTGCACATCCGCCTGGCCGCCGAGTTTTCCTTCGGTGCCGACCTCGCGGGCGACGCGAGTCACTTCCGATGCGAAAGAGCTGAGCTGGTCCACCATGGTGTTGATGGTATTCTTCAGCTCCAGAATTTCTCCGCGCACCTCCACCGTGATCTTGCGCGAAAGATCTCCCGTAGCAACCGCCGTAGTAACCTCGGCAATATTTCGCACCTGGTTGGTCAGGTTACTCGCCATGGAGTTGACGCTATCGGTAAGATCTTTCCACGTTCCGGCGACTCCTTTCACTACCGCCTGACCGCCCAGCTTGCCTTCTGTTCCCACCTCTCGTGCCACGCGCGTCACTTCGCCCGCGAACGCGTTTAACTGATCGACCATGATGTTGATGGTATTTTTCAGCTCCAGAATTTCTCCGCGTACATCCACCGTAATCTTGCGCGACAAATCGCCATTCGCCACTGCTGTAGTTACTTCGGCGATGTTTCTAACCTGGGCCGTAAGATTGCCCGCCATCGAATTGACCGAATCCGTCAGATCCTTCCATACGCCGCCCACTCCCTTGACTTGAGCCTGACCTCCCAACTTGCCGTCTGTACCCACTTCGCGCGCGACGCGAGTCACCTCGCTCGCGAAGGAGTTAAGCTGATCCACCATCGTATTGATAGTATTCTTCAGCTCCAAAATCTCGCCCCGCACATCGACCGTGATTTTGCGCGATAAGTCTCCATTCGCGACCGCCGTAGTCACCTCGGCAATATTGCGGACCTGCGCCGTCAGATTGCCTCCCATCGAGTTAACCGAATCTGTCAGATCCTTCCAGACGCCGCCAACACCCTTAACCTGTGCTTGCCCTCCGAGTTTGCCTTCCGTGCCGACTTCACGGGCGACGCGCGTTACTTCCGAGGCGAAGGAGTTGAGCTGATCCACCATGGTGTTGATGGTGTTCTTCAACTCCAGAATTTCGCCGCGCGCATCCACCGTGATTTTTGTAGAAAGGTCGCCCTTCGCCACCGCCGTGGTGACTCCCGCGATATTGCGGACCTGGTTCGTCAGGTTGCCCGCCATGGAGTTGACGCTCTCCGTGAGATCCCGCCAGGTGCCCGCGATTCCTTCCACCTCCGCCTGGCCTCCAAGCTTTCCTTCGGTACCGACTTCTCTTGCCACGCGAGTGACTTCCGACGCAAAGGAACTAAGCTGATCCACCATCGTGTTGATGGTGTTTTTAAGCTCCAAAATCTCACCGCGCACACTCACCGTGATCTTTCTGGACAGATCTCCGCGAGCCACGGCCGTGGTGACTTCGGCGATGTTACGAACCTGGGCCGTAAGATTGCCCGCCATAGAGTTGACCGAATCCGTCAAATCCTTCCACGTTCCGCCGACTCCCGGCACGTCCGCTTCGCCTCCCAGCAGCCCTTCGGTTCCTACCTCGCGAGCCACACGTGTCACTTCCGCGGCGAACGAGCTAAGCTGGTCCACCATCGTGTTGATCGTATTCTTAAGCTGAAGAATTTCGCCGCGCGCGTCTACAGTAATCCGTGTCGACAGATCGCCCTTCGCTACCGCCGTCGTAACTTCCGCGATGTTTCGGACCTGGTTCGTCAGGTTGCCGGCCATCGAGTTAACCGAGTCCGTCAGATCCTTCCACACTCCCGCGACGCCCTTAACTTCCGCCTGCCCGCCCAACTTGCCTTCGGTGCCGACCTCGCGAGCCACGCGCGTCACTTCCGCGGCGAACGAACTGAGCTGGTCCACCATCGTGTTGATTGTATTCTTCAGCTCTAGAATTTCCCCTCGGGCATCCACCGTAATCTTGGTAGTCAAATCGCCCTTAGCCACCGCCGTCGTCACCCCCGCGATATTGCGGACCTGGTTCGTCAGGTTGCTGGCCATCGAATTGACGCTTTCTGTCAGATCCTTCCAGGTACCAGCCACGCCCGTCACCACCGCCTGCCCGCCGAGCTTGCCTTCCGTTCCCACCTCGCGCGCGACGCGAGTCGCCTCCGACGCGAACGAGTTCAACTGTTCCACCATCGTGTTGACTACACGCGCCGTATGCAGGAACTCGCCGCGCAGGGGACGGCCGTCCACCTCAAGCGACATCGTCTGCGTCAGATCGCCCTTGGCCACCGCGCCGATCACCCGCGCCACTTCCGTCGAAGGCTGCACCAGGTCGCCGATCAGATCGTTCACCGAATCGATGCAGTCCGCCCATGCCCCCGTAGCCGAGCCGATCGATGCTCTCTGCGAAATCTTCCCGTCTTTTCCCACCGCCCTGCTGATCCGGTCGAACTCGCTCACCATCCGCTGGTTCAGCGCCAGAATCTCGTTCAGCGTGTCAGCGATCTTGCCGTCAAGGCCGGATTGATCTACCGGCATGCGGACTCCCAGGTCCCCATTTTTGAACGCGATCAGCGTCTTCAACAGGACGTTTGTTTCGGTCTTCTTGGCCGGTTTTTTGACGACAGGTACAGTACTCACAGGCGGAGTGACTCCTTTTTCGGGCATGCCAAAAGCGCAGAGAGCCCAGCATTTCGAAAATGCGATTCGTAGTTCTACGCAAGGGAGTTGCCAGAACGATAGAGCCGCACCTATCGGGAAGTTGCTGGTTTTAAAGGGATCGTGGAGAGAGTACTATGCAATAACTTCCGGGCTCTTGCAAATTTCGATGAGGTCGGCTGCAAGTTTCGCAAACCCAGCCAGGTCGCTTGGTTTCAGCCGGCACTCTACGCCCAACGCGCGAAGCTGTTCCGCTTCCATCGGGCTGGCGGAATTGGTCATCACTACCGTTGGAATGACGTTCAAAGCTGGATCCTGGCGGATTGCCCGCAGGATCTCGACGCCGTCGTGCTTCGGAAGGTGCAGATCCAGCAAAATCATACAAGGTTGGAAGTCCAGGCAGTTTTTCCAATGATTCCTGATAAATTCGAGTGCATCTTCTCCGTCCGCCAGATTTTCGAGTTCAAAATTAGCCCCGTGCGTCGTATCTTTCAACGCGCGGCGAAGCAGAAAAACTTCCGACGGATTGTCTTCGATAACCAGGATCTTTGCGCCTGCCATTTAGGGTCCTTTTCGAGATTTTACCACCAATCCCGCAACGCATTGCAATTTTCGGGCCTCTAACAGAAGTGCGGTTTGGCACCAGCCCCGAAGACTTCCAAAAACTCCGCGAGCAATCGCAGCAGCGTTTAGCGGATTTTCTCACCGCCGAACTCCAGCTCGGACTCACTTTCGCCGATACGCCCTGCTCCCCGACCGCTAAGAAAAATGCCGAAATAGCGCTCGCCACCAGTTACCGTTTTCTCGATCGGGTCAGGGATCCAAAATTGCGCGCCGCCTTCGCAAGCCGGTGCCTCGAGCTGGAGCATGTCATATCGCTTCTCTAACCCGCCGGTGCTTGCGCCAGGATTAACGATCATGCTTTTTCTATACAATCGATGTGGAGGCACCGCCGTTGGCGAATGACTCGGGCAGTACAGAAACGAATGGACAGGCGGGCCGGTTCCCCATCGTAGGTATCGGCGCATCGGCCGGCGGACTCGAAGCGAGCCTCGCTTTTCTGGCTGCGCTGCCCGCAAAAACCGGAATGGCTTTCGTACTCGTCCAGCATCTGGAGCCGTCTTATGAGAGCCACTTGCCGGAAATCCTGTCCCGGGGAACCGCCATGCCCGTTCTGCACGCCCAGGACAACACTCGCATAGACCGTGATCGTCTCTACGTCATCCCGCCCAACGCGATGATGACGATTGAACAGGGCGTTCTCCGTCTTTCTCCGCGGGCCGAGAGCCCCAACCCGCACTATCCGATCGATAAGTTCCTGGTCTCGCTTGCCGGGGACCAGGGCAGCTACGCGGTCGGCATCATTCTCTCCGGCAGTTCGTCGGATGGCGCTCAGGGCCTCCGCGCCGTCAAATGCGCCGCCGGCACCACCTTCTGTCAGGATGAAGAGTCTGCCAAGTACGGCAGCATGCCGCATAGCGCCATTGCCACCGGCGCGGTGGATTTCGTGCTTCCGCCGCGGGCCATCGCCCAGGAACTGGTCCGGATCGCTGCGCACCCTTATCTCAATCTCACCGAGCAAAATCTCACCGATCAAACCGTCGCCCCGCATCGCCCCGACACCGCCGGGGACGCAATTGGGGAGAGCCGCGAGGAGATCCGGAAGATTCTCCTGCTGCTGCGGAGGGCCTCGGGCGTCGATTTCACGCAGTACAAGGAAAATACCATCCGCCGCCGTATCGCCCGCCGCATGCTGGTGAACAACTGCGCCGATTTTAACGAATATGTCGCTCATTTGGAGCGGCAACCCGCGGAGCTGGCTGATCTTTATCGCGATATTCTTATTTCAGTTACTCAGTTCTTTCGCGAACCCGAAATATTCAGCTCCCTCGCCTTTGCCGCATCCAAGCTGCTCGAAAAACGCGATTCCAACGCCCCGTTTCGTATCTGGTGCGCCGGCTGCGCCACGGGCGAAGAAGCGTATTCCCTGGCCATCGTGATCCGCGAAATTCTGAACGCTTTCGGGCAGCTCAGCACTCCCATCCAATTGTTCGGCACCGATATCAGCGAGTTCGCCATCGATCGCGCGCGCGCTGCCGATTATCCGGAATCGATTCAAAGCGACGTTTCGCCGGAGCGCTTGAATAAATTTTTTACGCGGACGGACACCGGATATCGCATCGCCAAGCAGATTCGCGAAAGCTGCATTTTTGCCCGCCACGATCTGATTAAAGACCCTCCGTTTTCCCAGCTCGATGTGGTCAGTTGCCGGAACGTGCTGATTTATCTCGACTCTCCCGCCCAACAGCGCATCCTGCCCGCGCTCCACTATAGCCTCAAGCCGGAAGGCCTTCTGGTGCTGGGGTCTGCGGAGAGCGTGGGAAACCGCACCGATCTGTTTACACCGGTCGAGAATGACAAGAAAATCTTCTCGAAGAGACCGGCGTTCAGCCGCTTTTCGATAACCACGCCGGACCTCAAAAGGTCTGAAGAAGCACCCATCGAGTGGAAAGCCAAGGAACTCGTTCCTAAAGAACTGATCGCGCCGCCTCCCTTCGCCGATGTGGAGGCGCGTGCCACGCGAATCCTGCGCGATATTTATGCGCCGCCGGGGGTCACCGTCAACGATTCGCTCCAGATCGTCCATTTTCACGGGCGCACCAGCCCCTACCTCGAACCGCCCACCGGAGAGGCCAGCCTGAACCTTCTGCGCGTGGCGCACCAGAGCCTTTTGTTTCCTATCCGAAAAGCCATCGATACCGCATCGGAAAAGATGCAGCCGGTGCAGGAAACCGGCGTTCGCCTGGAACGCGGCGGGGAAGCTCGCGAAATTACCCTGCGCGTGATTCCCATTTCCGAAGGCGGATCGCGCTTCTTTCTGGTGTTGTTCGAGGAGGGATTCGTGCGGCCGGCCCCCCCTCTGGATCTCGATGACGTCGAGTCCAGCGTTCTGGAGTTTCAACTGGCGCAAGCGCGCCGGGAACTGGACGAGAGCCGCGAATATCTCCGCAAAATCGTCGAGCAGCATGAAGTCGCCATTGAAGAGCTGCGCGCGGCTCACGAAGAGGTCCAATCCTCCAATGAGGAAATGCAGAGCACCAATGAGGAGTTGCGGACCGCGAAAGAGGAATTGCAATCCTCCAATGAGGAGCTGCGCACCGTCAACGACGAATTGCAGAATCGCAACAATGAGCTGGGCTCCGTCAACAACGACCTCAGCAATGTCCTCAATGCCGTCAGCATCCCCATTGTGATGGTCGGCATGGATTTTCGCATCCGCCGCTATACGCCCGCCGCCGCGCGTTTGCTCAATTCCATGCCCACGGATGTGGGCCGCGCCATCACCGAAGTGCATTACGCCTTCGAAGTGCCCGGCCTCCACGCCATGCTGACCAATGCCATTGAAACCCTGGCCGTCCAGCAGACCAGGATTCAAAACCGCGAAGGCCGCTGGTTTTCCGTTCAGGTGCGTCCTTACCGCACGGTGGATGACCGCATCGACGGCGCCGTGGTGACGTTCTTGGACATCGATGAGGTGACCCGCGCTTTAGAGACGGCGGAAGCATCCCGCGATTTCGCCGAAGGAATGGTGGAAACGGTCCAGCATCCTCTGCTGGTTCTCGACCATGAGCTGCACATCCAGCGAGTCACTTCGGGTTTCTACAGGGATTTTCGAACCACTCCCAATGAGACGCTGGGCCAGTCGATTTTCGATGTCGGCAGCGGGCAGTGGAATTCTCCGCTGCTGCGAAAAAAACTCGAAACCGCTTTACTCGAGGACGTTCCTTTTCGCGATCTCACCATCGAGTACGACTTCCCGAAAATCGGCCGCCGAACCATGCGCTTGAACGCCCAGCGCATCTCCGGGCGCGACCGTAACTCCCACACGCTTCTGCTCGCCATCGAAGATGTGACGGAGCGTAAGGAAGCCGCCGAGATTCAGTATCGCCGCCTGTTTGAGTCCGCTAAAGACGGAATTGTGGTGGTCGACGGAAGCACCGGGTTGGTGGTCGACGCCAATCCTTTTTTCCTGGAGTTGACGCGCTATTCCAGAAAGGAGATCGTCGGCTTTCCCTTTTGGGAAATACCGCCCTTCCGCAAGGCCGAAGAGGGCCGCAGAGTGGTGCCCGAAACGACCGAGAAGGAAGTTACTCAATTCGACGCCGTCCGCGTGCAAGCCCAGGATGGAAGACAACTGCTTGTCGCGATGATCGCCAATCGCTATCGCGTGAAAGACCAGACTTTTATCCAGGTTAATCTCCGCGATGTCACCCAGCGCCGCCAGGCTGAGGATGACCTGCGCCGCTCCAACCTCGACCTCCAGCAATTCGCTTTCGCCGCTTCTCACGATCTTCAGGAGCCTCTCCGCACGGTGATTAACCAGGTGGAGCTACTCCAAAAGGAATATAAGGGCAAGCTCGGAGCGGATGCCGATGAAATCATACAGTTCATCACCACTGCCACGGATCGCATGCGGCAGATGATTCTCGATCTGCTCAATTACTCGCAGATTGCTCGCGCCTCAATCATCATTTCCGCGACCAGTATGGAAGCGGTTCTTGCAACCGCCATGTCAAATTTACAGCTTGCCATTGTCAACTCCGGCGCCCGCATCACCTTTGATCCTCTGCCCACCGTCTGGATGGATCAGACGCAAGCCATCCAGCTCCTTCAAAACCTGATCGGAAATGCCCTGAAATATCACAGCGCGGAACCACCCCACATTCACTTGTCTGGACGGCAGGTCGGAAACGAATGGATCGTCTCCGTCAAGGACAACGGCCTCGGCATCGAACCCCGCTTCCACCAGCATATCTTCACCGTTTTCAAAAGGCTGCACGGTCGTGAGTACCCCGGCACCGGGATCGGTCTAGCCACTTGCAATCGGATCGTGGAACGCCACGGAGGCCGGATCTGGGTCGAGTCCGAATTGGGGAAAGGTTCGACCTTTTTCTTCAGTGTCCCGATTCCGTCTTAGAAAAAGTGTCGTAGCAAACATGTAGACTAGAGTCACTGATTGGCGTGGAGCGTGCTCACCAAGTCAGCCCACGCCATGGCAAGAAAAATCGTCATCGTCGAAGACAATCCGGCAGACGCCAAAACACTGCGGGTTGCCTTGACGCGCCGCGATCCGGAAATCGAGACCGTGGTGTTGGAAAATGGCGCCCAAGCCCTCGAGTATTTTGCCAACGACGAAACACCGGAACTCGTGCTGCTGGATCTCAACCTTCCCCTCGTCAGTGGCTTCGAGGTGCTCGAATTCTTGAAATCCGACCCGCACCTGAAAAGGCTTCCCGTAGTGATCTTATCCGGATCGAGCAATCAGCAGGAAATTGAGCGCTGCTATGCCGCCGGGGCAAACTCGTATATTTGCAAACCGACCGGGATCAATCAGGTTTTCACTATGGCTTCGGATCTGGTTTCTTATTGGTTCGAGCAAGCGAAGCTCCCCAAACGCTTCGTCGCCACGCACACCTGAAATTAGTCTCATTTAAGCGCTCGCACAAGCTCAAAAACAGCGCTTTAAGGTCGTCTAAGGACACAAAAATGGCGCGGATTTCGTCTCCGCGCCATCTCTTTACGTTAAGCTTCTTCCATCTCCGGCTCTTCCTGCCCCGCCTGCGAAGCATTCTCAATGACCGGTCCGGAAATCTCGGTCAACTTCGAATCGGCCGCCTTTTCCTCTTTTAAGGTCTTTTCCAGCAGATCAACCGCCTGCTGTTTGCCGAGCTTCTCCGCCCACGCGATCGCAGTCCCATAGGCTGAGATTTCATAGTGTTCCACCTTCTGAGCGGCCGCAATGATGGCTAGATCGGCCAGCGAACCCTCGTCGCTCGCTGCCTCTCCGCCTTCTTCGATCAGGCCCCGCATCGCCTTGCAGGCTTTAGCGCGCGGTTTTTGACCGAATTGCTCAAAAACCTGCTCCAGCCGTTCGACATGTTGTTTGGTTTGTTCGAGATGCTCGCGAATCGCGTCCCCTAATTCCTCGGAATCGGCAGCCTTCGCCATCTTCGGAAGCGCGCGGACCAGGTTCTTTTCGGCATCGTAAAGATCGCGTAAATGATCGATAAGGACATCTTCTAAAGTATTAAGTTTCAAAGTGCACCAGCTTTCACTGAGTGGATCGCCAGCGCTTGGAAGTGTTACGGCTCCACGACCACCGCGTCTTTCACTGCGGCGCGCACCGCGTGCTTGACGGCATCTTTCACAGTATCCTCAAGTTCTTCGGGATTGAGCGCAAGTTCGACCTCGCCGTTGCCGATTTCCTGGATCACGCTTTCAACCACCGGCGTGACCGACGGCATTTCCTTCACCACGGCTTTAGCCACTCGCTTCGCCACTTTCGAGGTCGGAGTTGCTTCTGTTTTGTGGGCTTTGGCGTTTTCAGCGATACCCCAATCCTCCAGGAATGTTTTCAGCAGGCTCTTCACCACGGGCTCATCCTCGAAGATCATTCCAACTTCCCGGCGCCGGTCGAGCTCCACGGTTCTCAAGCTCTGGCTGCCGATGAAGGCTTGGGTCTGATCACGCAAAATCACCCTCGTGTGAAGCCGCATGTCGTGGAGTTTACACACTTCAAACGCCTCGGACCGGCGCGTCGAATGGCCTAGAATCTTCACCGCGACGCCGTTCTTGGCCCGCTCATCGAGAGCGCGGAGCATCGCCGGATCGCTGACGCACGGATCGTAGATCAACAGCTCCTTCTTTGCGCCTTTTATGAATTCCCCCAATTCGCGGCGGGCATTGGCTGGGCTGACGATCAGCCAATCGAGGCCGGCAGAATAGGTCTGGCGCTTCATATCGTTCTCGAACAGTTTTGACGCTTCCCCAACCGCGTCTTTATTCGTTGTGGACACGCCGAAACTGCGGCTTTGTTCGATATCGAGGTAAGTGAAGTTAAACGCTAACAGAAACAATTCACGGCGATCGACGATGAGATATTTCGCGTGATAGCGAACCAGATCGTCCGCAGTGCGTGCTACGGTGACTCCCGCGGCAAGGAGCCGCGTTTCGAGATCGCGCAGGCGTTTCTCACCGCCGCGGTTGGTGCAGGCGATCAACGCACGGACCTGCACGCCGCGATTGACAGCGTTGATCATCGCACGCTCTATCTCTTTGCGGTCGAAGCGGAAAATCGCGATGTCGACTGTGCTCTTGGCGGAATTAATAGCGTTGACGAGAGGATTCACGCCATCCCCGGGTTGCGTTAGTAGTCTCACACGGATTACCAGAGCAAGCCAATGACACATGGCAAGATTCGTGCCTTTTCTTCTCATGATCCGCCTCCGGCCGATCGAAGGAGCAGTATTAACATGATTAGAAAATTCAATAAGATAGCGCTCCCGATGGCTTTCTTCGGCGGCGTTCTGATGGTTTCCGGCGCGCCCGCGGACAAGGACAAAATTGCCGATACCGGAGTGAAAAGTGCACAGGGAACATTATGGGTGGATCCCGGCGACATTCAATCCCGCAATTTGTTCTATGGCCCTGGAGGCAAACAACATCAGCCCAATGGAACGACCTTCACATTCGTAGATGAAGATCTGGATGGCACCAATCCTAAATACAACGTGAAGGACCAGGACGGTGTGAAGTGGAAGATCAAGCTGGGCGCGGAGGCAAAACCGGAGACGGCGGCGACGCGGCTGGTCTGGGCAGTGGGCTATTTCGTCAATGAAGATTATTTCCTTCCGGATCTGCATGTTACGGGTTTACCGGCGCATCTGCATCGAGGCGGAAAACTGGTCGGCCAAGACGGCGAGATGAAGGACGCGCGGCTGAAGAGGCATCAGAAGGGGGAAGAGAAGGTCGGAAACTGGCCCTGGAGAGACGATCCGTTCGCGCAGAGCCGCGAATGGAACGGGCTTCGCGTGATGATGGCGCTGATCAACAACTGGGATTTAAAGGACGAGAATAATGCCGTCTATGAAGACGGGCCGCAAAGGATTTATATGATCAGCGACCTGGGCGCGAGCTTTGGAACGACAGGGTTCAATCCACGGCAAACAACATCGAAGGGAAACTTGCGCGGTTACGAGCATTCGCACTTCATGCTAAAGAAGACTCGCGAGTACGTCGATTTCGCGGTTCCCTCGCGGCCAGCGATCTTAGTGGTTTTCAATCCCGCTGAGTTTTTCCCCCGGATGAAACTGCGATGGATCGGCAAGAGGGTGCCGCGGAGCGACGCGCGATGGATGGGGCAGATGCTGGCGAAATTATCGGACGCACAAATTCGCGATGCGTTCCGAGCGGCGGGATATGAGCCGCGGGAGATCGACGGATTCACAAACGTCGTAGAGAAGAGGATCGGGGAATTGACGGCGCTGTAGAAAGGCTATGTTATTTCCTCGAATTGGATTTGGTGTAGTTCGGCGTAGAGGCCGGCTTCCTTCATCAACGATTCGTGCGTGCCGGATTCTACAATCATTCCGTCTTTGACTACGAAGATCCTATTGGCGCGCTGGATGGTTGCCAGGCGGTGCGCGATTACTACTGAGGTTTTGCCTTCCATCAGGCGGTCGAGTGCCTCGAAGACCAGTTGTTCGGAGGCTGCGTCCAGACCAGAGCTGGGTTCGTCCAGGATCAGAATCGGGGTGTCACGAATTACAGCGCGGGCGATGGCGATACGCTGGCGCTGGCCTCCGGAGAGAGTTACGCCGCGTTCTCCGATCATAGTGTCGTAGCCTTCCGGCATTTTTTCGATGAACTCATGGGCGTTTGCCAATTGGGCGGCGCGCAGGATTTCCTGACGGCTGGCTCCTGGTTTTCCATACGCGATGTTGCGCCAGACCGGGGCGTGGAACAGTACAGTTTCCTGGAGGACGAAGCTCACCTGGTCCCGAATGGATTTCTGTTGAAACAGGCGCACGTCTTTTCCGTCGATTTTCACGACGCCGGAATCGGGATCGTAAAAGCGAGGAATCAGGCTGATGATGGTGCTCTTCCCCGCTCCGGTGGGTCCGACCAGGGCTGCGACGGTTCCGGCCTCGATCTTGAAGCTCATGTCTTTGAGGACGGGTTGGCCCGGCTCATAGCCGAAGGTGACATGGTCGAATTCCAGCTCACCGCGGAGCCGTCCCGCGCGACGCGCGCCCGGCAGATCTCTGACTTCACGATCCGATTGCAGAACCTCCTGAATGCGCTCATAGCCGACGGCGGCTTTGGCGTAAGTGTCGGTCATCTTCGAGAGGTCCTGCATGGGCTTGTACATCTTGCCGAGATACCAGATGAAGATGATGAGAGAGCCGGCTTCGAGCGCGCCATTAAGCACCATGCGCGCGCCGAACCACAGCACCAGGCTGGTGCCGATGCCCACGATGATCTCGACAATCGGAGCGAGGCGAGACTTCAACGCTCGCGCACGGAGGGCGATTTCGACGCTTTCAAGACTCTCCTCTTCGAGGCGTTTCTGTTCGTAATCTTCGCGCGCGAACGCTTTCACAACGCGGATGGAGGTGAGGACTTCCTGCACGATGGAGACGATCTGGCCTTCTTTCTTGCGGACTTCGCGCGAGGATTTGCGGATCAGCCGGGTGTAGCGGAAGACGACCGCAAACAGGACCGGCGCGATGGAAAGAGCGATCAGCGTGAAGCGCCAGTTCATGCAGAACATGATGACGACCATGCCGACCAGGGTCATGATATCGACCGACACGCTGAGCAAGCCGGAGGTGACAAAGCTTTGCACGGTGTCGATATCGCTGGTGACGCGGCTGATGAGGTCGCCCGTCTGGCTCTCATCGTGGAACGAGAGAGAGAGGCGCTGGATGTGCGCGTACAGAGTGCGGCGAAGATCGTGCATCACCCATTGGCCGACCGTCGTGGTGCAGGATTTCTCGATGTAAGAAAAGACCGCACCTAGAATCGCGATCGCAAGAGCGGAGATGGCGGCGATCTTCAGGATGAGGAGTTTGTCGTCGCCGGCGATCGAGTGAAGCAGGGTATTGATCCGGCTCAAATTGGCCTTGGGCTTCAAAATGTCGTCGAAGACGAGTTTCAAAGGCCAGGGGCCGAGCAGGTCCGCGACGCCTTCGCCGACGGCGGCGAAGACGGCGAAGAGCAACAATCCGGAGTAGGGTTTGAGAAGTTTGAGGAGGGTGACGCGGCGACGGCCGGATGCCTCGCGATTATGAGACTCCGCGCCGGGAGCCTCTGGCACAGAGGGCATTTAGCGAATCCTCTGGCCGAAGGGGACGGGCGAAAACGCTTGAGGCGTAGACAGGAGCGTCAACGCGGCACGCACGAGTGCGTGCGCCACGGTTCCGGGATCTCGCTGCGGCATACTACTGGTGAGAGTACCCAGGCAAACTTTCTGTTACGCGAGGGGAAGGAGGGGCATCTTAATTTGTGGTGACTTCGCTGGCGGTGCTGCTTCTCGGGTTTCCGGTGTTTGTACCGGGCGATGTCAATCCGCAAGCGGCGGCCATCCTGGACTTCGAAAAACGCATCGACGACTACGTGAACCTTACCAAGCGCCTTTCGAAGGGAATTCCGGTCAACGAGCCGACAGATCAACCGCATCTCATACTCGAGCGGCAACACGAGCTGGCGCGAAAACTCCGCGAGGCGAGAAAAGATGTCAAGCAGGGGGCCATTTTTACTCCGGACATTGCGAAGGAGTTTCGGCGGCTGCTGGGAATCGCCATGGCGGCTCAGAAAAACAATGCAGACATTCAAAAGAGCCTGGCGCGCGCCGAGCCGGTGCGGCTGCTGGTGCGGATCAATGAGCCGTATCCGCCGGAGGTGCCGCTGCAATCCACGCCGCCGACGATTCTGCTGAACCTGCCGCGCCTGCCGCAGCAACTGGAATATCGAATCGCCGGCCATGCGCTGGTATTGCGCGACACGGTAGCGAACCTTGTCGTCGACCTGATACCGGACGCGATTCCCTGACCTCATGAAAAGATCCGTATTTTTACTCTTATTGATGCGCGGCTTTGCGGCCGCGGCGAGGGCCCTGCGGCCGGCGGAGCAGCAGTCGATCGGCTCCGCGCTGAAGCTGCCGTTGAAGACGGGATCGGTGCGGTTTGCGATCATCGGCGACAGCGGCACGGGGGAGCATCCGCAGCATGAAGTGGCGCAGCAGATGGTGACGTTCCGCAAGGACTTCCCGTTCGATTTCGTGTTGATGTTGGGCGACAACATTTACGGCTCAAAGACGGACGAGGATTTCAGGAAGAAATTCGAGCATCCCTATGCGCCGCTCCGAGACGCGGGCGTGAAGTTTTACGCTTCGCTGGGCAATCACGACCACACATCGGAGCGGCTCTACAAGCCGTTCAACATGGACGGGCAGCGGTATTACACGATCAAGAACGCGAACGTGCAGTTCTTCGCGCTGGACAGCAATTATATGGACCCGGTGCAACTGGAGTGGCTCGACCGGCAGTTATCGGGGTCGGGGGCGACGTGGAAGATTTGTTTTTTTCATCATCCGTTGTATTCCCACGGGAAGTTTCACGGGTCCGACCTGGATCTGCGGGCGCGATTGGAGCCCATGCTGGTCAAGTACAAAGTAGATGTGGTTTTGAACGGGCATGAGCATGTTTATGAGCGCGTGAAGCCGCAGCAGGGGATCTATTATTTCGTGCTGGGAAACTCCGGCGAGTTGAGGGCGCACAACTTGAATCCATCGCCGGACACGGATAAGGGATTCGATACAGATCGAACGTTCGGGCTGATCGAGATCGCGGGAGACCAGTTCAATTTTCAGATTATTTCGCGGGCGGGCGCCACGGTGGACTCTGGGGTGTTTCAGAAGGCTGGGAAGTAGAGTCGGAACGTAGGCACGCTCGAAGACATCGCCAGCAATAAGCCGCCTAGATAGGCGGCTGCCGCCAAAATTAGCCGCTCCACAAGACTACGGCGCATCATGGGCGGGTTGGGGCGGTCCGAACAAAACTTGGGAGATAGCGGGACGGTGGGTTTCGTTACAAATTTCTTGTTTTAAAACTATTCCTTGAAACAGCATAAGTCTCGTGGTAGTACTGTAGAGAGCTATCTCAAGTAGCCGCATTACTATAACATTTTACATTTCTTGTCTTCCCGGAGACTGGCAGGAAGAAAGCATTTTTTGAAATGAATTTGTGCGAGACTCCTTCGCGGAGATTCGTCCTCTTAGCTCCCACTTCGACGCGGATCCCTGCTTTGTTTACGCGACTGGAAACTGATTGGACAGGTTACTGGAGCCTGCTGCACGAGATGCAGCGCCTCCGCGGCAGGGTGTATGTGAAGGACGGCGCGATCGACGCCTCCAGTCTGGTGGATGGAAGGCACCAATCCGACGCAGATACTTCGAGCTGGCATCTGCTGGTGTTGAATCCACTGGGACGGATCTGCGGTTGTTTGCGGCTGCACGAGCACCCCAAGCCCGTGGTGCTCTCCGAGCTCAATATCGGCCATTGCGCTCTGGCGCGGAGCCCGGAGTGGGGCGATGCGTTGGCGAGGGCACTGAGAGAAGAGCTATCGTTCTCAAGCGATGTGAATCTATCCTTCGCCGAGTTGGGGGGATGGGCGCTCGATGAAGAGATTCGCGGGACTACGGAGGCGCTGCGCTTCGCCCTGGCTACCTATGCATTCTGGCAGATGCTGGGGGACGCGATTTGTCTGACTACGGCGACGTTGCGACACTGCTCGGCATCGATCCTACGGCGGATTGGAGGCCGGCCGCTGACATATCAGGGGACCGAGTTTCCGGTTTACTACGATCCGCTGTACGACTGCAAAATGGAGATTTTGAAGTTCTATTCATGGGCTCCAAATCCGCGGTATGCGATGTGGATCCGGCAGATGAGAGAAGAGTTAAGCAGGGTTTCCGTGATTGTCCGGCAACATGGCGATCCGGCGGCTAAGGGAGATCAAGGCTGGCTTTATGGGCAGGGTTTGAAAGCGCACGCTCAAGTGGCGTGATGTGGCAAAAGCTGCATCCGCCTGTGTAATTTTTGTACACCGTCAGGATGCGAGATCCGGCCACATGACGTGGGGCGGGGTGTAGCCGTCGGGAAACCAGTGGGTCTCGCCGACCGCGACCTGTACCAGAAATCCATAGCTATCCTGTTCACAGGAAACCACCTTGGCGGGCACTCCTTCGCCGATCGACTCGAAGGCGATCGGCAGACCTTCTGGAATCTCGACACTGGTCTGAAGGAGTGCGCCATGATCCCAGATTTCGAGAAGGATGGCACAATCGTGGGACATCCGGCCAGGGGCGGAGGGGAAGGCCACCTTAAGCACGTCTAAACAGTGAACATGTTCGCCAGCTTGCAACCTATGCATGGACTACCTTACTGGCGTTTCTAAGGCAATTGCCGCTCCAATCGAAAAAACGGCAGAGAGGCCTGGTTGAAGCAGGCCTTCTGCCGTAAGGAGGTTCGTGGAGGATCTGGTGATTTAACGGGACTGACGCTTTCGAAGAACGGTGATGCCGATCAACGCGGTGCCCACTAGCATCATGGCGAGTGAGGAGGGTTCGGGAACACCGAGGGTTCCCATGGTAGCGGTGAAGCTGCCGGATTGGGAACTGGTGATCGAGGCAGTCGTGCTGCACTGAGCGGGCGAGGTGACCGAATTGGTGCCGCAGAAATAGAGCTGAATATCCGCTGGGGTCGGCGCAGTATTGTTGGGAAGATTATTGGTGAGCAGTTGGGTGAAGCCGCCTTCGTAGGTGGAGCCTGTCGCCAAGCCGGAGATGCCGGTGTCGCTGACATTTCCGCTGACATGGAGACTGACCTGCGTTTGATTGCCGGGCTCGAGCGTCAAGATGATCGGCGAACCGGGGAAGACTACGCACGATTGGTAGAGGGTCAAACCAGCGCAGTTCGCGTTCGTGAATGTGGCGATGCCGGTGAGGCTAAAGACCAAGTTCGGATTGTTCGCGAAGGTCATGAATTGGTTTTCGCCTAAGCTGGCGGCCGTGATGGGGCTGTTTACGTCGATTCCTTCCTGGGCACTCAAACAGCCTGGTGTCCCGAGCGTACCGCTGGAGCAGCCGGCGAAGGAAAGAGTGGTACCGGTGGCTACGTCGGAATCGCACGTTTGCGGCGAGCAGGTGCCGAGCGCAGCGGGATCGTTGTTAAAAATAACGGAGTCAATGGTGGCGGTAACAGTTCCGGTCGACCCTGTCTCCAGAGTACCGGCTACCGACGCGGACGCCGTCTGTAACGAGAACATCAAAGCACATCCCACGAACGCCATTCCAAAAAAATTGCGAAAAATTTTATTCACTTGGTTTTCTCCTCCAACTTAGGAATCTAGGGTCTGAGACCACTTCCAGGTACATTCTGCCGTTCGCGCGCGAATCTTTGCGCTTGGAAGATGCCGAGAGAGACCCTGGCAAAGATCCCTGTGCCGTCACTGGTGGGTAGTAGAGGAGATTCTTTCTCTCCTTAAGGAAGAACCTTATCGAATGTTAAGGTTCGAGTCCCTACTGCGCAGCCGCGGGCAGGTCGATCCCATGTGTAGTACTTATATCGTTGTCGATACACAGGTGAAGTTTTGAATCTTGTTCCCGCCGCGAACTCAATACAAGGGCAGACCGTCGTTCTGGCGCCTGCTGAGGCATATCTACCGAATACCTTCGCCAGAGTGGTGCGGAGTCCGTCACGTCACGCGAATCTATTGTGCGAACTGCAAAGGCTTCGCGGAAGGGTCTATCTGGAAGACGGGGCGATCGACCGGTTTCAGCTCACTTCCGACGGGCGGTTCGTCCAGGAAATTGATCAACATGCGTGGCATTTGGTCCGTTTGAACGAAAAAGGGGAGGTTTGCGGGTGTGCCCGATACATGGCATATCCGTGGAATCTGAGTTTTGCGGACACAGGGATTGCGAGAACTCCGCTAAGCCGGTCGCGCGAATGGGCGGGCTGTCTGAAATCGGCGATGGAGTCGGAGATCGCGCTCGCCAAAAGATTGCGGGTCGACTATGTGGAAGTGGGGGGTTGGGCGCTGGCGCCGGAGCTTCGATGCACCAGCGAAGCGCTCCGGATCGCTTTAGGGACGTTCAGCATGGCGCGCTTGCTCGGAGGATGCATCGGCGTCACGACCGCGACCAAACGGCATTGTTCGGCGTCCATTTTGCGGCGGATCGGCGGGCAACCTTTGACGACGCAGGGGGTCGAGGTCCCTCGATATTTCGATCCGAGATTCGATTGCGAGATGGAGATTCTACGCTTCGATTCCGCGCGGCCGAATCCGCGATTCGAGCGATGGATCGAGGAATTAAAGGGATATTTGTCGGAGGTTCCGGTGATCCGGGGGATACTCACGAGCGAGAGCATGGTTCGGGATTCGGCAATGACGGCGGCTTAGCAGCCACGCTAGACGAAACCAAGCCGGTAGAGTATATTAGTGACTGGCAGTCGGGGGCCATTAGTAATTTGGCCTTCGCCTGCCCTTTTTTGCGACGGCGGCCAATAGGTAGGAACGAGCTGCTATGTTGGACCAGTCGGTGCTCCTTCGATGGGAGCAGGTACTCGGTCGGGAAAACGTCGTAACGCAAGAATCAAGGTTGAGCGAAGCTGCCACGGCTACGTTCGCCTCCTCGCAGCGCATACCCGCAATTCTTTATCCACGGGCGCGAAGACAACTCCAGGAGTGTCTTCGGATCGCTGGCGAGAACTCGATTCCCGTTTATCCCATCAGCACGGGAAAGAACTGGGGGTATGGGTCAAAGGTTCCTGCATCCACGGGGTGTGTGCTGATCGATCTGAGCCGGATGAACCAAATCCTGGAGTTCGATGAAAATCTTGCCTACGTCACGATCGAGCCCGGGGTCACGCAGCAGCAGTTATGGGATTATCTGCGATCGAGGGGATCCAAGCTGTGGATCGACGCCACCGGATCGAGTCCGGATTCGAGCCTGATCGGCAACACAATTGAGCGGGGTTTTGGTCACACGCCGTACGGCGATCACGCGTCGAATGTCTGCGGATTTGAAGTTGTGCTGCCCAATGGCGACTATATCGAAACGGGATTTTCCCGCTTCCCGAACGCCGCCGCGGCGCCGGTGTACCGGGCTGGATTGGGTCCCAGCCTGGATGGCTTGTTCCTACAATCAAACCTCGGCGTGATCACGCGGATGACGTTGTGGCTGATGCCTGCACCGGAATATTTCCAGGCTTTCTTTTTTCGCTGCGACCGCGAGGACGCGCTGCCCGCACTTATCAACGCGTTGCGGCCTCTGCGCCTGAACGGGACGCTGCGGAGCGCGGTCCATGTGGGCAACGACTACAAGGTTCTCGCCGGCCTTCAGCAATATCCGTGGGATGCGACCGGCGGATCGACGCCGTTGCAGCCCGACATCATGCGCAGATTGCGGAAGGAGTTGAAATTTGGAGCCTGGAATGGGTCGGGCGGTTTGTATGGGACGCGAGCGCAGGTGGGTGAAGCGCGAAGACTGCTAAAAGGCTCTCTTAAGGGCGTGGCCGATAAACTGGAGTTTCTGGACGCCGCCCGGCTGTCATTTGCATCGCGTATGGCGGACCCTTTTCATGCCATCGCGCGATGGGATTTGAGGCGGACTCTGGAGCTGGTGCGGCCTCTGTTCGGATTGCTGCAAGGCGTCCCGACCGATCAGCCGCTGGCGAGCACCTATTGGCGAAAACGTACTCCTCCGCCGGCAAAAATGGATCCCGACCGGGACCGCTGTGGCTTGATGTGGTGCTCGCCTGTCGCACCCGCTGAAGGATCGCATGCGGTTTTCCTGGCGCAATCATCGTCGAGCATTATGCTGCGGCACGGTTTTGAACCGATGTTATCCATCACGTTGAACACGGACCGTTCGATCATTTGCGTAATTTCCCTGACGTACGATCGTGAGCTTCCCGGCGAAGATGAGCGTGCTCAACGGTGCTGTGACGAATTGGAGACGGAATTAGGAGCAAGAGGCTATATTCCCTACCGCCTCGGAATCCAATCGATGAGCCGTATGGACGCTAGCGGAGCCTATGGCCGGCTCCTATCGGCAATCAAGAATTACGTCGACCCGGAAAGCATTCTGGCGCCCGGCCGCTATTCCGTCCCGGGAATAAACTCGCAACTTTTAGAAAAGTCGGCTAGGGGGAACGAGCGACTTTGATCAGTCTTTGGAAGGTTTCGAAACACTATCCGGGAAAGCGCGGCATCACGGCTCTACAGGAGATCAATCTCGAGATCGATCGGGGCGAGATGGTGTCCATTGTGGGCGCGTCCGGCTCTGGAAAATCGACCCTGCTGAACCTGATAGGCGCGCTCGATCGGCCTACGAAGGGCTATATCGAAATCGACGGATTGCCGTTGTCCGGAATCCCGGACGAGAAGCTCACCAAACTCCGCCGGGACAAAATCGGCTTTATTTTTCAGTTCTTCAATCTCTTGCCCACGCTGAACGCCGAGGAGAATGTGGCTCTTCCGCTTCATTTACGGGGGTGGAATAAAACAAAGGCAAATGCACGGGCACGCGAGTTGTTGGAACTGGTGAAACTGGGCGCGCGCGCCGAACACTTACCCGAAGAAATGTCGGGCGGAGAGCGGCAGAGGGTGGCCATCGCACGCGCGCTTTCGATCTACCCTCCGGTCCTGCTGGCGGATGAGCCGACGGGAAATCTGGACACGCACACGGCGTGCGAAATTCTGGCGTTGATTCGGGAATTACACCAAAGGCTGGAGGCGACCGTCGTGATGGTAACCCACGACGCCTCGATCGCGGAGAGTTGCCCAAGGATGATCAGGATTCGAGACGGATCCATTGTCGAGGATTCGCGGCAATGATCCTTCTCCGTCTGCTGAGCTGGCAATATGCCCGCAAACATCTACTTCGCACCTTCCTGACGACCGCTGGAATCGTGCTTGGAACGGCCGTATTCGTGGGAATGCACACCGCGAATCAGAGTGTACTGGCGGCCTTTCATCAGACCGTGAATAAAATTGCCGGAGGAACTCAGCTTCAGATTGTGGCGGGCGACACGGGATTCGAGGAGTCCGTGCTGGAGCGCGTTCAGGCGGTGCTGGAAGTGGATGTCGCGGTGCCGGTGATCGAGGCCTCGGCGAACACCGAACTGCCCGGGCAAGGGAGCCTGCTGATTCTCGGCGTCGACATGACGGGGGATCGAACGCTGCGCGATTACAGCATGGAATCGGCCGACGAAGAGATGATCGACGACCCCCTGGTGTTCCTGGCGCAACCGGACTCGATTATTGTTACCGACACGTTCGCAAAGCGGAACTCGCTGGCGATCGACAGCAAACTACCGATGCGCACGATGGAGGGAGAGAAGCAGTTCACAATCCGCGGCATCATGAAATCCGGGGGATTAGCCAGCGCCTTCGGCGGCAACCTGGCGGTGATGGATATTTACGCCGCGCAAAAAGTGTTCGGGCGGGGAAGACACTTCGACCGGATCGATCTATCGGTCAAAGAAGGCTCGACGGTAGAGGAAGCGCAGAAGAAGCTGGAGGGGGTGCTGGGGCCGGGATTCCAGGTGGAATCGCCGTCGGCGAGAGGCGCACAGTTCGAATCGCTGGCGCGAGTTTATTCCATCAGCGCCAATCTGACCAGCGCTTTCGCGTTGTTCATCGGGTTGTTTATCATCTTCAACACATTCTCAATCGCGGTGGCCCAGAGGAGACGCGAAATCGGAATCCTGCGAATGCTGGGGGCAACACAAGGCCAGATTCGGGACATGTATCTGGGCGAAAGTGTCGTGATCGGAGTTTTGGGATCGTGCGCTGGAATCGGATTGGGACTGCTAATCGCACGAAGCATGGCGAGCTTCATCGGCGCCTACCTTGGGGAAGTCTATGGGGTGGCGCAGAGGACAGAGGAGATTTCGGCGAATCCTACTCTGCTACTGATCGCACTAGGGATGGGGGTCGCCACGAGTCTGATCGCCGCGGTGATACCCGCCCGTAACGCCGCGCGGGTCGATCCGGTGGTGGCGCTTCAAAAGGGCAAGGCAGAGATTATCTCGGATACCGAGAACCTGGTCCGGCAGATGATCGCGATCGTTTGCCTGGTTGGATCGATTGTTTGTATCGTTCTGCGCGCGGCGCGCTTCGCTACCTACATTGGATTCGCTCTATCAATTATCACGGCGTTGCTGCTGGCGCCCACGTTCTCACGCCTGTTATCGAGGCTGCTGCGGCCGGCGCTGGCGGCAATGTTTCCGGTGGAAGGCATCCTCGCGGCCGATAGCCTGACGCAAGCGCCGCGGCGTACGTCGGGGGCACTGTCGGCTCTGATGCTTTCGCTCGCGCTGGTGGTGGCGCTGGGCGGGCTGGCGCGCGCAAGCTTTCATGCCATCACAGACTGGTTGGACGTTGCCTTCAACCCGGATCTTTTCGTAACGACCTCCGAACAGTTCACATCGCGCAGTTTTCGCTTCCCCGCGCGGATGGAACGGGAACTCGCCGCGGTTCCAGGGGTCGAGGAGGTCCAAGGCGTTCGTACGCCTCGCGTTGTGGTGGGGGGAACCTCCGTGATGCTGATTGCAATCGACGCCGAGAGTGCCGGCAGGCGTGTTCCGCTTCCCGCCGTTGCGGGGCGAAACGACGAGATGTATAAGAGAGCGGCGGCGGGCAGAGGCGTTATCGCGTCCGAGAATTTCGCGTTATTACAGCACGTGAAGCTCGGCGATATGGTGGAAATTCCTTCGCCCCCAGGTATTTTGATTACTCCGGTGGTGGGTATTATTCGCGATTATTCCGATCAGCAAGGCAGCTTGTTGATGGATCGGAAGTTATACAACGAGCTATGGCGTGATAACACGGTGAACACGTTCCGCCTGTACTTGAAAAAAGGTTCCGAGCCAAGTGTAGTGAAAGCCGCGATCCTAGCAAAGTTAGGAGATCGAACCCGCCTCTTCGTATTGGAGAATCGCGAGCTGCGCGGTTACATTCTGAAGATCGCTAACCAGTGGTTCGGGATCGCCTACGTGCAAATCGCGGTTGCCGTGCTGGTGGCGGTTCTGGGGATCATAAACACTCTAACCGTGTCGATCAGCGACCGCCGCCGCGAGTTAGGGATTGTCCAGGCTATCGGCGGATTGCGGGGGCAGATCCGGCGAATGATCTGGCTGGAGGCGATTCTGATCGGGACGATAGGACTAGCTCTTGGTCTGCTGCTCGGCGCTGCTTCATTGTATTTCGTGCGCGAGATCGGAGGACGAGACATCGCCGGAATACAACTGGGTTACGAGTATCCGTTTGGAATCGCAGCGTTGTTGATACCGGCGATACTTGGCGCCGCGTTTGCGTCGGCTCTCGCACCCGCCGAAGGAGCCGTGCGTGCGCGACTGGTGGAGGCTCTCGAGTATGAATAGAGTCTCTTTACTAGTGGTGGCGGCGGTTGCGCTGCGCGGGCAAAGCGCCCTTGAAATCGCTCAGAAGGTACAGGATCGGACGCGCTCTCAGTCGGAACATTACACGGGCACGTTGCAAGTGACCGACTCTAACAGGAAGATCGCGGAAAAGCGTTGGACCTTCGATCGAATCGGAACGCACGGAAACAGCAAAGCGATTCTTCGGTTTACCGCGCCTCCGGAAATAAAAGGAGTTGCGCTTTTGATTGTCAATCATCCAGATAGAGCTTCGGATCAATGGATGTGGACGCCGGCGCTGGAGCGTGACAGGCGGATCGCGCTCCAGGACCGGTCCGCGCGATTCTTCGGCACAGATTTTAGCTTTGAGGATCTGGAAGAGCGCGACGTCGATCAATTCGACTATAGCCTGCTGGGCGAAGAGACATACGAAGGCACTGCTTGCTGGAAGCTGGAGTCGCGACCTAAACAGAAAAAGGCATCGCAATATACGATTTCGCAGTTGTGGATTCGCAAGGATAACTATGTGATCCTGCGGATCGATCACTACAAGAAGGATAGAGTCATCCGGCGTATCAACTATAGCGACATCGAGAAGATACAAGATATTTGGACTCCGAAGACGCTGGACGTATCCGATGTCCCCCGCAAGAGCCGAACGGTGATGCGAGTCGACAATCTTAGGTATAACGCGCCGATACAAGATTCCGAATTCACCATCGAGGCACTACGGCATGCGCGCTGAACGCTTCATTGGATCGCTGATGCTTTCGGCCATTGGGTTATGTGGCCAGACATTCGAGCAAAAAGGCTTCGTCGAAACTGACTTCTTTGGTTTTCCACAAACCGCGCCGAATGACAGCGGGCGATTCGTTGGAGACTTTCTCTTTCGATGGGATGCAAGCTATCAGCCAGTTTCGTGGTTCACCTTGTCTGGAGGACTTGAAGCTCAGACAGACACACATAACGAAACCGAGAGATCCTTTCGATTCGACACTTTGGACCGCGGTTTGTTGCGGCCCGCGTTCAGTCTTCACAGTCTTAAAGTCACACTTCATCGCGGGCACTTTACCGCAGACATAGGAAAACAGTTTATCCATTGGGGGCAGGCTGACATCCTCAACCCGACCGATCGGTTCGCTCCCCGCGATTACCTAAATGTTGTCGATAACGAGGTTCTGGGTGTCTTCGCGACCCGAGTGAACGCGGAATACCATGGCACTTCGATCGATTTGATCTGGACACCGATCTTCACTCCAAGCCGTATGCCTCTTATCGATCAGAGATGGGCCCTTTTGCCGCCGGATACTCCTCCACAAATTGAGAATGCGGCCACGGTGTTCCCCGGCGGGGGACAATATGGGGCCCGGATCAATCATATCGGCCACGGCTATGAGGTCTCGGCGAGCATATTCGAGGGATATAACTATTTCCCCCTGCTTGTTCCGAGCAGTGAACCGGCGTCTCAAACTCTATTCGTTCAGCGCTTTTATCCTAAGATTCGCAGTTACGGTACGGATGCGGCTATTCCCTTGCGCGTGGTGACGCTTAAGACTGAGGCTGCCTGGATCGATTCGCGCGAGACGTCGGTGAATGCTCCCCGGTCGGATAGTTACGTTCTTTGGGTCGCTCAACTGGAAAGGCAGGTGCGACAATGGGTTATCGCCGGAGGTTATGCTGGCCAAACGGTGTTTGAGTCTCGCTATCCGATATACTTCGATCCGCAAAGAGGTTTAACTCAAAGCTTCCTGGCGAAGGCGGTCTATAACCTCGACGCGCCGGTCAGTTTCTCGATCGAGACAGCAACCAAACAAAATGGCCGAGGTACTTGGACTACCGCGGAGTATTCGCGGCAACTGGCAAATCATTGGCGGCTTATCGGTGGAATTACGGTGATTGCGGGGAATCGCAACGATTTTCTAGGCGAATACCATCGAAATTCATTCGGCGTTTTACGAATCCGCTATAGCTTTTAGGAAAGAATTCCGTGATCGATGGCGTATTTGGTCAGTGCCGCCGTGGTATGGAGATTCAGCTTCTCCATAATAGATGCCTTGTGAAATTGAGCGGTCTTAACCGAGATGTTTAAAGTACTGGCGATTTCCTTCGCAGATCGACCTTCCGAAACCAGACGCAGCACCTGACGTTGCCGGTCCGTGAGCGGAGCGGCGTGCGGCTGGAGGAACGTGGAAAGAACGTCGCTCGCGATCTGAAGACTGACGTGAGAGTTCCCCCGCAAGACCGTCCGCATCGCATGAACCAGTTCAGACGCCGCGGATCTTTTCAGCAAGTAGCCCCGCGCGCCGATGCCGAAGGCTTCGCGGACAAATTCCGGCGTGGCATGCACGCTTACGAAGATGATCTTGCACTTGGGGGCAATTTCCAGGAGTTTTCGCGCCGCTTCGAGGCCCGTCATTTCAGGCATCGACACATCAATTAGCGCCACATCCGGAGGACGAAGCGACGCTGCCTTTAGTAACTCGCGACCGTTCTCGACTATTCCCAGAACATTGAATTCTTTCTCAATGAGACTCGATAAGCCTTGGGCAACCAACGTGTGGTCGTCGGCAATCAAGACGGTGGGCCGCTCGCGCGGCGCATCCGTTAGTGTGGGGCTGTCCATCATGAAAGGCTTCCGGGAGCCCTCCAAAGGTAATGCATGGCTGTCCTCTATTGGCATACTTAAAATGAATGGACCCTGAACAAGCTCACCTTCGCAAAGACAAGGTCGGGGACAATGTCCTTAAGCTCAGTCTGCCTAATCAGGGTCCGCATAATGAGATTACCTGCCGATCCCGCCGAGGACTACTGGGAAGATGCCCAGTTACTCGACGAGAAGAAATGTATAAAACACCGCTTTCACTTTGGTCCCCGCACCTGGTGCCGAAGCGATCGAAATTCGGCCGCCCGCCCGTTTCACTCTTTCTTCAATCGATGTCAACCCGAGACCCGACGTAGGGCGGATCCGTTCCAGATCGAAGCCGACGCCTGAGTCCTCTATAAGAACCTCGATCCGTCCGGAAGATCCTCGCAGTGAGACCCGCACGCACTTCGCGCCGGAATGCTTCGACACATTGTGTAGCGCCTCTTGCACTACCCGGTATATGCAGAGCGAAACAGTCTTGGAGAGGGTTGCCGGGCAGTTTTCACGAGTGAAGTCGGCCCTGATTCCCGATTGAGAAAATTCGCGGCACAGGGATTCCAGTGCAACGATCAGACCGAGTTTTTCCAGAACGACCGGGTATAACTCACAACAAACTCGATGGAGGTCCCGATCCATCTCCTCCAGTCGTTGCCGGACCACTCGCAATCCTTCTGCGGTCTGCGGACAGGTACACCGTTCTTCCAGTTGGCTCAACTGAATATCCAGAACCGCCAACCGCTGTCCGAAGTCGTCGTGCAGTTCCTGGGAGATCCGAAGACGGTCCTGCTCCTGCATTTCGACTATACTTCCCTGCCATAGGTTCTTAGCCGAATTGTTTCGGAGTGCCGCTATCCGATTTACGACAATCTGTTCAACAGCCAGACTCATAGCATCCACCTTGTGATCGGACGGGAAGTCGATTGCAAGCCGAGTTCCAATCCTCATAGAAAGAACCGGCACCAGCTAAACTCTTTACCTTAGAGTGGACCTAGGAGATTGGTGCCGCCAAGCCTGAGCACTTCTTGCAGAGGCCTGCAAAATTTTCGGGAGCTTTAACCAGGGGTCGATTTTCGGATAGCGGAGTTCGAGTGAGGAGAAACAATTTCTGGGATCCCGAGTCAAACAACAACAACACGCCGACCGGTCGCCTTGGGCGAAACGTCACTGCTGCGGCAAGACTCCCAAGTTGTGGGGAGACCTTCAGGTTTCGCGGCTCAAATTCGAGGAGAATGGGCGAATTGGCAACATCGGTTTGCCGCCCTTCGCTCAACGCCCGCTGCCATCGGGCTCATTTGGGAGGCGAGCCCAAGGCTTGCTGTATCCGATCTCGTTTTGCGGGTTGTCAGCGCGGTCGTACCTGTCGCATCTCTTTGGATCGCCAAGCTGATCATCGATCGCGTCGCCGCAGCGGCCGGCCATCCCGAACCCATGACCAAGACTCTTTGGGCATTGGTGGTTGCCGAATTTACCTTGGCGACACTCGCCACTCTTTGCTCCCGGGGGGTGGAGTTTTGCGAGACACGGATTGCGGAAGAATTTTCCCGCGAGGTTAGCCAGAAGGTGATCCGCCATGCGACGGGCATGGACTTAGCTCTTTTCGAGGACTCCGGTTTTCAAGACCTTTTGGAGCGCGCCCGGATGCAGGCCACCGACCGCGCCGACATGCTTGGCGATCTGGGCCGGTTCGTCCAACAAACCGTGGCGCTCGTTTCGCTTAGCACGGCGGCGGCAGTGTTGTCTCCCTGGCTGCTTCTGCTGGTGGTCTGTTGCGTGTTCCCCACTTTTCTTGCCGAGAGCCACTACGCTTTCGCGAACTATGCTTTGTCGCGCGAACTGACGCCCCAGCGGCGGGAGCTCGATTATCTGCGTCAATTGTGCACCAGCTCCGCGAGCATCAAGGAAGTGAAGTTATTCCAATTGGCGGAGTTCCTCGAAAAGAGATTTATCGACATTACGCGCGATTTGATTCGCCGGAGCGCAAGAGTGGCGCGCCGCCGCTGGGTCGCCGGCTCCGTATTTGCAGTCGTCGGCTCGATTGGCTATTACGGGGCATACGCCATCCTGGTGGCATCCGCGCTGAGAGGAAATATTACTGTCGGAACCCTCACCTTTTTGACCGGGGCGCTGCTCTCGTCGAGCGCCAGCATTCAGCTTTTGCTTTCTCTTTCCTCCAAGATTGCCGATCAGTTCTTATTCCTGAACGATCTGTTTGCATTTCTCGATACGCGGCCGGCTGAGAGCCCGGTTCCGGCTGAAGAACCAGCGCCTACCAAATTATTCCGCGTTCCTGCGAAATCCGGGATCGAGTTCCGGGATGTCTCCTTCTCCTATCCTGGCACGGATCGGCCGATTCTACGCAAAGTGAGTTTCAAGGTCGAGCCTAAGGAGCGGATCGCCTTGGTGGGCGCCAATGGTCAGGGAAAAACGACTCTGGTCAAACTGCTTGCGCGTTTGTACGAACCCACCGCAGGCGCGATCTACGTTGACGGAGTCAATCTTCGCGAGTATGATCTCGAAGATCTCTGGGCGCGAATGGGCGTCATCTTCCAGGATTTCGGACGCTATGAGATGACGGCTGCCGAAAACATCGCGATCGGCCGGATATCCGAACGGGCGAATCTCGGCAGGCTCCGCGAGGCTGCTCGCGCGAGCGGGGCCGATGAGATTTTGGCGAAATTGCCGAACGGATTCGATCAATTGCTGGGACGCAGGTTCGAAGGCGGGGTAGATATTTCGGGAGGCGAATGGCAAAGACTCGCCATTGCAAGGGCGTACCTCCGCCAAGCCGGAATCCTGGTGTTGGATGAGCCTACTGCCGCCTTGGACGCCCGGGCGGAGCATGAGGTCTACAACCGATTCGCAGATTTGGCGACGGATCATATCGTGCTACTTATTTCCCATCGGTTCTCGACGGTGCGAATTGCGCACAGGATCCTGGTGCTCGACGATGGCGTCATTCGGGAAGAGGGGACGCACGAAGACTTGTTAGCGCGGCGGGGGTTATATGCCGACATGTTCGAATTGCAAGCCGCGAACTATCGATAACCGGCGGTCTTTCGATTGCGTTCTGCGGCGGAAAATCGACGCGAAAGAGTCCTCATGCCGTGGGCTGCCAAAGCATCGCGCCATCGGCTCGGGCTCGAGGCGCGATCTCGCCGCGTTTGGACATGTGTTCAAGATGAGCCAGGATCTCGAATACGGCGAAATTATGGTGAAAGTCCGACAGTTTGCGGCGCCACAGTGCCAGGACCAACTCATGCGCGGTCAAAGGCGCTGCGGTGATATTTTCGAGTATCGCGCCGCACCGCTCTTCATGATGCTCCGCCGTTCCACGAATCACGGCTCGATGATCCTTAAATCGCGTCCCATGCGAAGGGATAACGATGTCGATTTCATAAGGCAACAGCAGATCGAGAGACGCCAGATACTTGGCCAGCATGTCGTGCTTCGGATGCCACGCGATGTTGGGCGTAATCTTTTCAAGCACGTGATCACCCGAGATTAAGGCGCGGCGCTCCGGAGAATAGAGACAAACATGGCCGGGCGTGTGGCCCGGAGTCCAGATCACTTCGAGAGTTCCGTCTCGAACCAGCAGCGTTTCTCCGCCTTCGAGAATCTGCTGAGGACGATGGGCACGAAACGCCGGGCGATTGCCGCGCAGCGCGCCTTCCATTGCCGCCGCGAGTTCCAGTGGAACACCGCCGATGCGCATCGCCTCGGCATACCAGGGGACGCCGTTCACGCGCGCGAGTTCTTCCAGGTACGCCGCGTCGGCACGGTGCATCACGAGTCGCGCGCCGGTCAACTCCAGGATCTTCCACGACTGTCCGATGTGATCAGGATGGTAATGAGTCAGCAGCAAGGTGCGTATATTGGGCCACGCCACGCCGCGTTCCGCCAAGGCCGACTCGAGCACTTGAAAACACTCGTTCGTCGCGACCCCAGAATCGATGAGCATGAAGCCATCGTCCAGTTCGACCAGATGAACATTGACCGACTTTAGATCCCACGGTACGGGCAGCGTTATGGTCTGGATCATGCAGCGTAGATCAGGCAACCGCGTCCGCCGCATGATAAGAGCTTCGCACCAGCGGTCCGCTTTCTACATGGCGAAAACCCATCTCGTAACCACGCCGTTTCAATTCCGCAAATTCGTCCAGGGTGACGTAGCGAATGATCGGCAGGTGCTTAGGGGAGGGCCGCAAATACTGCCCCAACGTCAGGATGTCGACATTACTTGTCCGCAGATCACGCATCACGGCGAGCACTTCGTCGATGGTCTCGCCCAATCCCAGCATCAGTCCGGATTTGGTCGGCGTCTCCGGCCTCACGCGCTTCACATGCGCCAGCATATCGAGCGAGCGCTCGTAGCGCGCGCCGAGGCGAACCTGCCGGTAAAGCCTCGGTACGGTTTCGGTGTTGTGATTCAGGATGTCCGGCGCAGCCGCGAGCACGATTTCCATCGCCGCGTGCGATCCCTGAAAATCCGGGATCAGCACTTCAACGCCGCAACCGCGCACACGTTCCCGAATGGCGCGAATGACCAGTGCGAACAACTCCGCGCCGCCGTCCTTGCGATCGTCGCGATTCACGCTGGTGATCACAGCGAATTTCAGCCCCAGCACAGCGCAGGCCTCCGCGACGCGACGGGGCTCGTCATAATCGACGGTCAGTGGAGCGCCTTTCTGAACCGCACAGAATCCGCAGCGCCGCGTGCACACGTTGCCCAGGATCATGAACGTCGCGGTCCGCCGGTTCCAGCAATCGCCGATATTCGGGCAGGCCGCACTTTCGCAGACTGTGTGGAGCTTCAGCGTCTCGACCAGATGCTTCAGATTGCGATAATTTTCGCCGACCGGCGCCGGGGCCCGTAACCACTCCGGCCTGGAAGCCTTTGGCTCAATGGTGACTAACACGTGATTTCATTTTAGCAATTGTTCGATTCTGTTCTCCAAAATTCGCGATTCATCGAAGTTTTCCGCCCTCGAAAAGAACTCCGGAGCCTGCTCAAACGCGCGCCGGGGAACGAATCCGATCAACTGGCTCGATGCCACGCTCGCGCCTAGACGAGTCGCCTGGCTCACCACCGCCTCCCAAACTTGCTCGAACGGAGTGTTCGCAAAATTGACAAAATTTATCGACACCTGAACGCAATCGCGCGAGGCGAGCGGCAACCCGATCGCTTTCACGAAAGGAAAACCGCCTGAAGATTCGCGGATCTTTTTCGCAATAGCCTGCGCGATGGAGACATCGCGCGTCGCAAGATTGATATTGAACGCGATCAGTAGTTGCCGCGCGCCGACCATTGCTGCGCCAGCCAGCGGGTGAGCCGCGATGTCGCCCACATCCGGCGGAAGTCCGTCGAAACCGGGCCTGCGAACACGCTCCAGCCGCTTTCGACCGGCAATCTTCGCGGCAGATTCGTAAAAATATACGGGCACATGGAATCGCTTCCAGATTTCCTGGCCCGCAAGATGCGCGGACCCGATGCACTGCTCGATCGTTCCGCCGCCCAGAGGAACGAAAGGAATCACGTCCGCGACCCCCACCCGCGGATGAACTCCTTCGTGGCGGCTTAGATCGATCAGCTCGGCCGCGCGGCCGGCTCCGCGAATCGCGCCCTCGACGACTGCATCGGGCACCCCCGCGAAAGTGACTACACTGCGATTGTGGTCGCCATCCATCTCCCAGCCGAGCACGAGTACGCCCTTCGCGCTGCTGATTGACTCGACGATCCGCCGGACGACGTCTTCATCACGGCCTTCGGAAAAATTGGGGACGCATTCGATCACGCTGTACGATCATAAGGAGTGATCGCGCGGAAACACAACTCCCCGGACCGGGTATTGAAAACGCTCGATCGCGTCCTCTCGAAAGCGGGAATTGGCTCGCGCACCGATGCGCGGCGATGGATCGGAGCCGGACGCGTGGCGGTCAACGGCAAAACGATCCAATCGCCCGATCTCTGGGTCGATGTGACGCGCGACCGCGTCACGCTCGACGGCCGCCCGCTCGCCGCACCGAAAAAACGTTATCTGCTGCTTTACAAGCCGAAGGGTTACCTGACGACGTATAAGGATCCGGAGGGTCGCAAAACTGTCTACGACCTTCTGCCCGATGACGGCGATTGGATTTTTCCCGTCGGCCGCCTGGACCAGGACACCACCGGCCTGCTCATCCTGACCAACGACACCGCTTTCGGCGACTACATTATGAGCCCCGCCTCGAAGGTGCCGAAGACCTATCTGGTAAAGTCGTCTATCCTGCTCTCGGAAGAACAACTGGACCGCCTTCGCAGCGGCGTCGAGCTCGCCGATGGTCCCACCCGTCCGGCTATCGTGAAGCGCATCCGCGATTCTGCCCGCTACTCTTTTTTCGAAATTACCATCACGGAGGGACGTAACCGCCAAGTGCGCCGCATGGTCGAGGCGCTCGATGCCAAGGTCCTTAAATTAGTGCGCACCCAAATCGGTCCCATCGAAATCGCCGGACTCGAGATCGGCAAATACCGGCTTCTCACTCCAGAAGAAGTGAAAATGTTAATAGGCTCGAATGCTCCGCCCCGAAAATCCTGAACAGCTCGCTGTACTGCTGCGCGAGTCCGCCAGCGCGCATCGCACCATCCGGCTGGGAGGCAATTTTTCGAAAGACCGACTGGGCGGGCCGCCGGAGCCCGCGGACGTCGTTATCTCGACCTCCTCAATGAGCCGCCTGCTTCAGTATGAGCCGCGTGATCTGACCGTCAGCGTTCAAGCGGGCATGCCTTTCGCTCAATTGGTAAAAATTCTCGGTGAACGAAACCAGATGCTCCCCCTCGATCCTCCATGGTTGCGGGAATCGACGGTCGGGGGTGTGCTCGCGACGAATCTCAGCGGACCCCGGCGTCGTCTCTATGGAACCGCGCGCGATATGGTGATCGGCATGACTTTCGCGACGCTCGAAGGGAAACTGATCAACAGCGGCGGCATGGTTGTGAAAAACGTTGCCGGCCTCGACATGGCGAAATTGATGATCGGTTCCTTCGGCACACTCGCCGCGATTGCCACCGTAAACTTCAAAGTTTTTCCCGTGCCCGCAGCCTCGCGAACGTTTGTGATGGAGTTCGCGACCGCCGCCGAGGCGTTCGCCGAGCGCGATCGAATTCTGAGCAGCGTGCTCCAGCCCGCCGCAATCGATATCGTCAACTGGCCTGGCGGCTTCCGCCTGCTGATTCGCGCAGCTGGCAATGAACTGGTGCTCGATCGTTATGCGCGGGAGTTGCCGCGCGCTGAAGTAATGGGTGACGACGCGTGGGATGCGATCTGCGAGTTCTCGAACCGTTATCTCGCCGAAAATCCCCACGCCCGTATCGTCCCGCTTTCGATGCCCTTATCGAACATGCGGGCGGCGGCGGAAACACTTGACGTGCCCTTCGTCGCGCGCGCCGGCTCTGGTGTGATTTATGCGCACTATCTCACAGATGCTCCGGAAACTCCGCTCGCGGGCGATTTTGCGACCATGACAAAAGTGAAGGAAATGTTTGATCCTCAACACCTGCTAAACCGGGGACGACTCTATGGCCGTATCTGACGCTCCCCGCCGCCAGGACCTCGACAAGTGTGTGCATTGCGGACTGTGCCTCAACGCCTGCCCCACATATCGTGAACTCGGCGTAGAAATGGATTCTCCGCGTGGCCGCATTTATCAAATGGTGCAAGTCGCGGATGGCGCGCCAATCACGGAGGCTTATCAGAAGCACATCGATCTGTGCCTCGCCTGTCGCGGGTGTGAAACCGCCTGCCCATCGGGGGTGAAGTACGGCCGATTGATTGAAGCGGCCCGCGCCGATATTGAGCAGCGCACCACCCGTCCTCTCTTCGAACGCTTCGCCCGTAAGGTGGTTTTCGACTTTTTGCTTCCGAGCCGAACGTTACTACGGTTGGCCGGTGCAGGCCTATGGATTTATCAACGCACGGGCATGCAGCGCTTGATCCGAGCCTCCGGAATTTTGAGCAAGTTCGGCGATATCGAATCGCTCGCGCCGTCGGTCGAAGCCCCGTTCTTTTATCGCCACATCGGCCGCGTTTTTCCTGCGCGGGGAGAGCGAAGACATCGCGTAGCCCTACTTTCCGGTTGCATTGCGAACATCTGTTTCGCTCGTCTGAATGAGGCCACTGTTCGCGTGCTGCAGGCAAATGGCTGCGAGGTTACGATTCACGAGGGCCAAACCTGCTGTGGCGCCCTCCATGTTCACGCCGGGCTGCGTGATCGCGCGCGCCAGCTTGCCCGCAAAAACGTCGATGCGTTGGCTGACGCCGGATTCGACGCGATTCTGACCAACGCGGGCGGCTGCGGATCGACGCTCAAGGAATACGATGAACTTCTGGAGCACGATCCCGCTTACGCCGAGCGCGCGCGTCGTTTCGTGAATCTGATGAAGGACGTGAACGAGTTTCTCGCTTCGATCGAACTCAATCCGCGTATGGGTGAAGTGCGCGGCGTCGTCACCTATCAGGACTCCTGCCACCTCGCCCACGGTCAGCGGGTCCGTTCCGCTCCGCGCGAACTCCTGAGACAGGTTCCCGGGCTCACCTTGAAGGAAATGCCGATGTCCGACCTGTGCTGCGGCAGCGCCGGTATTTACAACGTACTGCACACCGATATGGCGCTCGCGTTGCTCGATAAGAAGATGCGCTCTGTGAACTCAACCGGTGCGGATCGCATCGTCACCGCGAATCCCGGCTGCATGTTGCAGCTTCGCGCCGGCGTGGAGCGTTATGGACATGGCCAGCGCGTTTCGCACGTCGTGGAGGTACTGGACGAAGCCTATAACTCAGCCGGCGAGACCGTCTGATATTCTAAAACCAAATCGAACTGTGCGGATCCTTCAGCTCACTGCCGGCGCCGCGGGAATGTACTGCGGAACATGTTTGCGCGATAACTCGCTCGCTGCGGCATTGATGAAACTCGGGCACGACGTCACGCTGCTTCCTCTTTATACGCCCACGTTGACGGATGAAGCGAACGTATCGAACGAAAAGATTTTCTTCGGTGGCATCAGCGTTTATCTCGAACAGAACTATGCGCTGTTCCGCAACACTCCGTGGCTGCTCGACAAGTTGTGGGATTCCAAAGCTGCTCTCAAAATGGCGGCGAAAAGCACCATTCCCGTTGACCCGCATTTCCTTGGCGAGATGACCGTGTCGATGCTCCAGCTCGAACACGGACGCCTCGACAAGGAACTAAAAAAGATGCTCCAGTGGCTCGAATCGGAGCCGCGACCCGATGTCGTCAATCTCCCGTATACGCTGCTGATCGGTCTTGCCGCGCCTCTCAAGAGGTTGCTCCAGACCCCCATTTGCTGCACCTTGCAGGGCGAGGATCTCTTCCTCGAAGGATTGCAGGAGCCCTACAAAACCCGCGCGCTCGATCTGATCCGGCAAAGCATTCCGCACGTGGATTGTTTTTTAGCGGTCAGCGAGTATTACGCCGAATTCATGGGTCGCTATCTCGGCCTCCCCGATCGCAAAATGGAAATCGCTCCCCTCGGCGTCTCCACCGATGGCTATCGCGTCGAACCTTCTTCCGGCAATCGAATACCCCGCATCGGCTACTTCGCGCGCATTGCTCCCGAGAAGGGATTGCATATTCTGGCCGACGCATTCAATCTGGTTCGTGAAGCGGGGTTTGATTGTACGCTCGAAGCCGCGGGCTACATGGCGCCCGAGCAGCGTCCTTATTTGAACGGCATTGAAAAGCATCTCCAGGAACGCGGACTCGATTTCAAATATCACGGCGCTCTCGATCGCACGCAAAAAATTGCATACCTGGAAAGTCTCGATGTGCTCTCTACGCCGACCGTCTACGCCGATCCCAAGGGTCTTTTCGTGCTGGAAGCGATGGCCGCTGGCGTCCCCGTCGTCCAGCCCGATCACGGAGCCTTCCCGGAGATCATACGCAAAACCGGTGGCGGCATATTGGTCGAGCCCGAGAATCCGCGAAGCCTCGCCGACGGCCTGTTGACCGTCCTTCGAGATCACGAATTACGCAGCAATCTCGCCCGCCGCGCCCACGCCGGAGTGCGCGAACACTATCGCGTCGATGCGATGGCCGTCCGTACGGCGGAAATTTTCGCCCGGCAAAAATCCCCCGTGTTTCAGGATGCCTGAATTGCTCGAAGCAAGAAATATTTTCAAATCGTACGCGACGCCAAGCGGCCCTCTCTCGATTCTGGATAACGTAACCCTTTCGCTGGGAGCAGGCGACGCGATTGCTATTGTCGGTCCGTCTGGCACCGGTAAGAGCACCCTGCTCTACATTTTGGGTGCCCTCGAACCTCCCACGTCCGGCGAGGTAAAGCTCGACGGACGCAATCCGTTTACGCTGTCCGACAAAGATGTTTCCGGGTTCCGCAACAAGGAGGTCGGTTTCGTTTTTCAGGATCACTGCTTGTTGCCGCAGTGCACCGTGCTCGAAAATGTTCTCATCCCGACCATGGTGGGAACCGGCAATGGCGCCCAGGAACGCGCGAAGCAGTTGCTCGATCAAGTCGGCCTGTCGCAGCGGCTTGATCATCGTCCCGCCGAATTGTCGGGGGGCGAAAAGCAGCGTGTCTCGATCGCTCGCGCCATGATTCGCAATCCCAAACTGTTGTTATGCGACGAACCCACCGGCAATCTCGACCGGCATACTGCCCTGCAAGTCGCGGACGTTCTCCTCGATATCAATCGCGCGTCTAACAACATCCTGGTGGTCGTCACGCATAGCGCCGAACTCGCCGCCCGGTTTCCGAAAATCTTTGAGCTGGTCGAAGGCCATCTCGCATCGAAATGAATCTCGTCCGTAGAAGTCTCATTTATTTTTGGAGGACGAATCTCGCCGTCATTGTCGGTGTCGCGACCGCCGCGGCCGTGCTCTCCGGCGCCCTTCTGGTGGGCGATTCCGTCCGTGCCAGTCTTCGCGACCTCGTTCTGGCACGGCTTGGCAAGACTCAAGCGGTCGTGACCAGCGCCCAGTTTTTTCGTGAACAGCTCGCCGCCGAAATGCTGGGCGCAGTACCTCTGATCGTGATGCAAGGCGTCGTTACTAGCGCGAAAGATGGCCGGCGTGCGTCCAAAGTCGCAGTCTACGGAGTGGACGATCGTTTCTTCCAGTTCAACGGCTACCCACAGCAGGCGCCAACTGGAAATGAAGCGCGACTCACCGCCGCGCTTGCTCGCGAACTTGGCGTGCAGACCAATGAAACCGTTCTGTTGCGGATCGAGAAACCCTCTGCGATCCCGCGGGAATCGTTGCAGGGCCGCAAAGAAGATTCCGGCAGAACACTCCGTTTGACCGCGGCGAATGACGCGCCCGAGTTCGCATTGCAGCCTTCGCAAGGCGAGGTTTCCGCGATTTACGTTTCGCTTCGCCGGCTACAACGGGACTTCGCGCAGCCTTCGCGCGTCAACACTTTACTTCTTCAGTCAAGTCAATTTCCGAAAGATAGTGTGACTCTAGACGACCTCGGCATCAAGATCCGGACCCTCCCCACTGGATTGTCCGTCGAAACATCGAGCGCCGTAATGAGCGATGCGCTGGTCGCAACGGTGCAGCAAGCGGCAAGTGGAAAGGCGGAGCCGATTTTCAGCTACGTCGCCAACAGCATCAGCATCGGCGAGCACGAGGTTCCCTATTCGATCGTCACCGGCATGGGCAGCGACTTGCCTCCGGACGGGATCGCCCTTGATGATTGGGCCGCGAAGGACCTCAACGCCAAGCCAGGCGACACACTGATCCTCGGCTACTATTATTGGGAGCCATCCGGCAGCCTGATCACTCGAAACGCAAATTTCAAGTTGATAAAAATTCTCCCCATGAGCGGGATCGCGATCGATCAGGATCTGACGCCCGAGTATCCCGGCATCACGGAGGCCCAAACCATCGGCGATTGGGATCCTCCTTTTCCAGTCGACTTGAAAAAAGTCCGTCCGCGCGACGAGGACTATTGGAAAAAGTATCGAACCGCGCCGAAGGCGTTCGTCGCGATCGAGACCGCTCAAAAACTGTGGGGATCGCGCTTCGGGAAAGTGACCTCGATGCGCGTATCGGATTCAGACCCCGCAGCCTTTTCACAGAAACTGCGGGCGCTCATCGACCCTCAGGTCCTCGGAATGGCGATCGTCGAGCCACGCGCGCAAGCCCTGAAACAAGCCGACGGTTCGACCGACTTCGGCGAATATTTCACCTACTTCAGCTTCTTCCTGGTGGTTTCCGCGCTCCTACTCACCGGCCTGTTCTTCCAGCTCGGCATCGGCCAACGATTGCGTGAAATCGGAACTTTGCGCGCGGTCGGATTCCCGGCATCGAAAATCCGCCGCCTGTTCCTCGCCGAAGGATTGCTGTTATCGATCGTCGGGGTCATCGCCGGATCCCTCGGCGCCATCGTCTACGCCGCCTTCCTCCTCTATGGATTGAAAACGTGGTGGCGCGGCGCAGTGGGAACCGGATTGCTCAAGTTGCACGTATCCGTCGACTCGCTATTGGGCGGTGCAGTCGCCGGCGTGCTGATTGCTCTGCTGTGCGTCCTCGCGACGCTACGCAGCCTGAAGCGCAGTTCGCCGCGCGACCTCCTCTCCGGAAATCCAGCCGCGGAGGAAAATCCGAAGCATGGCACCCTTTGGTTGCGGATCGTTGCCGCAGCTTCGATAATCTCCGCCATGGCGCTGGTGGGCGCTTCGCTCGCTCACTCGATTCCCGATGCAGGCGCATTTTTCGGAGCGGGAACCCTCTTATTGACGGGAGCAATTTTCTTCGAATGGGCCAGGCTTCGCGGACAAATTGGCACTGTGACGACCGTCGTGAAATTAGGTGTCCGCAACGCCAGCCATCGTCCAGGACGCAGCGTTCTGGTGATCGCTCTGATTGCCTCCGCCGTTTTTCTGGTGGTCGCCCTCGACGCCTTTCGCCGGCCGCCCGTCGCCGCATCCGATCCGCACTCGGGAACCGGCGGATTCCCCCTGGCAGCCGAATCCCAACTGCCGATTTTCTGGGATCCGAACACACCTGCCGGCCGCGAAAATCTAAATCTCCAGTCAGTAAACGATGCGAAATTTTACGCCTTCCGCCTGCGCCCCGGTGAGGATGCCAGTTGTCTAAACCTCTATGAGCCGCGAACTCCCCGCATCCTCGGTGCTCCGCGCCGATTTCTGGACCTGAACCGCTTCTCCTTCACCGAAAGCATCTCTAAAGCTGACAACCCATGGCGACTCCTCGATGCCGATCCCCAGGACGGAGCGATCCCCGCCATCGCCGACGCCAACTCGATCACCTACGTTCTGCATCACAAAATCGGCGACATCTTCGATGCCGGTGGAATAAAAGTGAAACTGGTAGCCGCGCTGGATGACAGCATCTTCCAAAGCGAACTCATCATTTCCGAAAAAAACTTCACGCGCGCTTTCCCCGATGTACAAGGCTTCCGCTACTTCCTGATCGATGGCCCCCCATCGAACGAAGCTCCGCTAGAAGACGCTCTTTCTGACTACGGATTCGACGTCGTGTCAACGCACGCCCGCCTCGCGTCATTTCACCGCGTCGAAAATACTTATCTCTCCACGTTCCAGGCACTCGGCGGATTGGGTTTGCTGCTCGGAACACTCGGCTTGGGCGCAGTGCTTCTGCGCAACGTCATGGAGCGCCGCAAGGAACTCGCGCTCCTCCGCGCCGTCGGCTACCGTCCGGAGCATCTGCGGACCATGGTGATCGCCGAAAACGCATACCTGCTCATCGCTGGAACATTAATCGGCGCAGTCTCCGCCCTGGTCGCGATCCTGCCCGCATTTCTTCAGCGCGGAGGACACTTTCCGAATCCCTCTCTGGCGCTGCTTCTTCTCGCTGTGCCAGTGGCGGGAATTGCGGCTTCCTTAATTGCAGTAAGGATGGTCGCGCGCGCCCCTCTGCTCGGAACATTACGCGCCGAGTAGCGTCTAATACGTCCATGAACAGCGCTGTCCTGTTTCTCGCACTCGCCCAATGGCCGCAATTCGGCGGGCCGAATCGCAACTTCCAAATCGATGACGCGCCTCCCCTTGCTTCCTCTTGGCCGCCCGAAGGTCCCAGGAAACTATGGGCTCGCGAGCTCGGTCCCGGCTTCTCCGGAATCGCCATTAGCGACGGCCGCCTGTTCACCATGTATAACCGCGGCAGTCACGGCTCGAACGGGGTCGAAGAAGTCGCAGTCGCCATCGACCAGGCAACCGGCAAGACCATCTGGGAATACAATTATCGAGCTCTGTTCAAAGTCGACGCCGACGTAGGACCCGGACCGCACGCCACCCCTCTGGTCGATGGCGACCGCGTCTACACCGCCGGCGCGACCGCCAGGCTCCACTGCCTCGACGCAAAGACCGGAAAAGTTCTCTGGATGCACGACCTGAAAGTCGAGTACAACGGCACCTCCCTCACCTACGGCTATGCCTCCAGCCCGCTTCTCTATAAGGATAAAATCATCGTCCCCGTCGGCGGCTATGCACTCATGGCCTTCGATAAAATGAACGGCCGCCCGGTCTGGCACTCCGGGACCTTCACCAACGCTTATTCCTCTCCCCTCGCGATCAACGTCGACGGACAGGATCAGATCGTTATCGTCATGAAGTCCGATATCGTTGGTATCGACCCCAACACTTCGAACGTGCTCTGGTGGCGTCCTCAAAAAGCGGAATACGGATTGAACGTCACTACGCCCGTCTGGGGACCCGATAATCTGTTGTTCGTTTCGTCCGCCTATAACGGAGGCAGCCAGGTCCTGCGCCTTCATCAGAGCGGCGGAAAGACCACCATCGATCAGCTATGGACCAGCTACAAGATGCACGTTCACCACAGCGACGTGGTCCGCATCGGCGACATGATCGTCGGATCGAGTGGCGATTTCGGCCCCGCGCCGCTCACCGCCGTCGACGTCTCCACCGGCAAGGTGCTGTGGCAAACCCGCGATTTTCCCAAAGTGAATATCCTGGTCGCCGATCACAAAGCGATCCTTCTGGACGAGGACGGTCTCCTCGCGCTCGCGACCCTCTCCCCGCAAGGATGCAAGGTGCTGGCGAAAGCGCAGTTGCTCGATAAGCTCTCCTGGACCGCGCCCGCTCTTGCCGGGACCAAACTCTACGTGCGCGACAAGAAGGAAATTGCGGCATTCGACCTGAAATAGCCCTTGCTGACACCGCGCCGCGGACCCTAGTATCCTTTTTTGATATGAAGCCCGCAGCCATCCCTGCACTTCTTCTCTTCTTCTTCGCTGCCGCCTTCGCGGAAAATTGGCCCCAGTGGCGCGGACCTGCGGCCAATAGTGTCAGCGCCGAAAAAGATCTGCCTCTTCATTGGACCAGCGACGAAAATGTCGCCTGGAAGCTCCCCCTCCCCGCGTGGAGCGGCTCGACCCCCATCATCTGGGGCGATCGCATTTTCATGAACGTCGCCGAAGGCGGCAGCCTGTACCTCTGGTGCATCGACCGTAAAGGACCGAAAGTCGAGTGGAAAAAACTCCTTGGCAACGGCGATCACAAAGAGAGAAAACAGAACATGTCCTCGCCCTCGCCCGTCACCGATGGCAAAAATGTCTGGGTGCTCACCGGCACCGGCGTCTTGAAAGGTTTTGATTTCTCCGGCAACGAAATGTGGGGCCGCGAAATTCAGAAGGACTACGGCAAATTCGGCCTCAACTGGGGCTACGCGTCGAGCCCCGTCCTCTACGAAGACTCCGTCTATGTGCAAGTGATCCATGGCATGAAAACGCCGGAATCCAGTTACCTCCTCCGCATCGATAAGAAAACCGGCAAGACCATCTGGCGCATCGAGCGCCACACGCCCGCGATTCGCGAATCGCACGATTCCTACTCCACGCCCATCGTCGCCAAGACGAATGAGGGCGTCCAGTTGATCGTCCTCGGCGGCGACGTCGTCACCGGTCACGACCTCAAAACCGGAGAAGAAATCTGGCGCGTTACCGGCTTCAATCCTGAAAATCACGCCGATTACCGAACCATCGCATCAGCTACCTACTTCGACGGAATCGTCTTCGCGCCCTCCCGGGAACGCCCTCTCCAAACCTTCAAAGTCGGCGGCAAGGGCGACATCACCACCAATGTTCTCTGGAAATTCGACAAGGGACCCGACGTCCCCACACCCGTGACCGACGGAAAATATTTCTACACCGTCAACGACCGCGGCATCGTCTTCTGCCTCGACGCCAAAACCGGCCATGAAATTTACGGGGGCCAGCGCATGAAGCCCGGAACCTATTCCGCCTCCCCAATTCTCGCCGACGGAAAAATCTACATCACCAATGAGGATGGCCTCACCACCGTTCTGAAAGCCGGTCCGCAATTCGAGGTCCTCGCCGAGAACAACGTGAACGATTACTGCCTCAGCACCATCGCCATCTCCGACGGACAAATTTTCTTGCGGACTTCTGAAACCCTCTACGCCATCGGGAAACGAAAATAATATGAAGCTCTTTCTTGGATTAGTCTCCTCTGCCGCTCTCGTCGCCGCGCAGGGAGAGGGTCCGTTGCGCGTCGCCATCGCGGGACTCGACCACGGCCACGTCGACGGATTCTTTCGCGCCCTCCAGAAGCGCAAGGACATCCAGATCGTCGGCGTCTTCGATCCCGACCCGGGGCTGCATAAGAAATACGGTGACCGCTACGTTATCGCCGGCAATCTCTTCTTCACTGACCTTGCGGCGATGCTCGATAAGGTAAAACCGGAAGCCGTCGCCACCTTCACCAACACCTTCGGTCACCCGATGGTCGTCGAAGCCTGCGCCGCCCGCAAAATTCCGGTGATGATGGAGAAGCCTCTCGCGGTCAGCATGGACCACGCCCGCGCCATCCAGAAAGCCTCCGCGGCCAGTGGCATCCCTGTCATCGTCAATTACGAAACCACCTGGTACCGCAGCCACGCCGAAATGCACAATCTCATTAAGGAACAAAAAGCCATGGGTGACATCCGCAAAATGGTCGCGATGGACGGCCATCAAGGACCCCAGGAGATTAACGTCCCGCCCGAATTCTTCGGCTGGCTGAGCGATCCGGTGAAGAACGGCGCCGGTGCCCTGTTCGACTTCGGCTGCTATGGCGCGAATCTCATGACCTGGATGATGGACAACCAGCGGCCCATCCGCGTCACGGCGATGACCCAGCAAATCAAACCCGAAATCTATCCGCGCGTGGACGACGAAGCCACCATTCTGGTCGAATATCCACACGCGCAAGGTATCATTCAAGGCTCCTGGAACTGGCCTTTCGCCCGCAAAGATTTCGAGGTCTACGCCCAACGAGGGTACGCCGACGCCATCGGGGGCAACACCCTCCGCGTCCGCCTGCCAGGCCAGCAGGAAGAATCGCGCACCCCCGCAGAGATTGGTCCCGACGAGCGCGATTCCGTGTCCTACCTGATCGCCGTAGCGCGCGGCAGGCGCAAACCCGCGGGACTATCCTCGCTAGAGAACAACATGATCGTAACCGAAATCCTGACCGCCGCCCGCGAATCGGCGCGAAGCGGCAAATCAATCACCTTGCCCTCGAAATAATCCATGCTGGCTGCTGGCTGCTGGCTCCTGGCTACTTCTTCTTATTTCGGCTCCGGCACCTCCGGCTTCTTATAAACCTTTCGCAGCGACTCCCGATACTCGTCGAACAGCACCCGAATCCCGTCGAATTCTTTCTGCACAGCCGCCCGATAATCCGCACGCGTCAGAAAATCGTAGAGCAAAGCCGTCATCGATTGCGCGTCAACAACAAACCCCCGATGCCCGATCTCCGTCAGCGCATCCGACTCCATCCCGTACGTATGGTAAGTTCCGTTGCTGGTGAACGCGCTAAATCCAATCCCCGGAACCGCGCTCGAAACGCTGCCCGTCTCGTCGAACCCCTGTGGCTTGCCCGGAGCCTCCTCGATCTTCGTCGCTCCATAATGCTTCATGTAAGCGAACGCAAGTTCCGCCAGCGTAGCCGACGAAACCCCATCGCGCATCCGGCCGTAATTGTCGATTTTCACCTTGGTCCCCGTGGCAAGCGCCGCCGCCCGCGCCGCGTTATCGGTGAACTCGCGAACCTGCGCCAGATAAACCTCGTCCGGATAGCGGACGTAAAAATCCGCCGACGTCCGGTCCGGCACGACGTTCGGAGCCGCCCCGCCCTCCGTAATAATCCCCTGAATCCGCGCCTCCGGACGAATGCTCGCACGCACCGAGTCGATGTTTTCGAACAAATGAATCACAGCTTCCAGCGCATTGCGCCCGTCCCACGGAATCATCTGGTGCGAGGGTGCGCCGCTGAAAATGTATTTCACGCCGTCAATATTCAGGCAGCACGAACCGAACCCCGGCGCCGGCCTCTGCGTCGCCGTGCTCGAATGACTGCGCACGATCACGTCGATCCCCTTGAACACCCCCGCCTCGAACATCTGCGTCTTCGCCACGGGCGGCATCATTTCCTCGCCCGGCGTCCCGAATACCGTGATCGACCCCGGAGCGTGCGTGCGCTCCATCAACTCCGCGATGGCGACCGCCGCAGCCAATCCCACCGGCCCTTGCGCGCTGTGCTGATCCCCGTGGAAAGCTCCCTTCGTCCCCCGCAGCGCATCATACTCGACGATAACGCCCAGCGCAGGATGATCGTGGCTCCCCTTATACCGCGCAACAAACGCCGTCTTCAGATCCGCCACGCCGGGGGTAATCTCAAATCCGTGCGCCTTCAGGTAAGCCGTCAAAATCCCGATGGACCGCGTTTCTTGAAACCCAATCTCCGGATGCTTCGTAATATCGTCCGCCATCGCCAGCAGCTCTTTCTCCATCAGCTCCCGGGCCCGCGCAGCCGCCTGCTCTCGAGCCGCATTCGGGGCCGTCAGCCTCGCCACCAGCGCTGGCACATCGAGCGATTTCTCAAGCTCGCCCATTTTTCGAACCACGTCATGAGCCGCCTCGCGCTCCGTCGGAGTGTCCTGGACTAAAGTGGTCGCCAGCAGCAAATGCAAAACAATCATCTATAGATGATAATTTGGTTCCATGAATCGACGCAGATTCCTCGAAACAGCCGCGCTCGCGCCTTTAGCGCCACAGGTCGCCCGATCAGCCCCCACGCCCACCGGCCGGATGAAGTGCGGCACCCAGCACAACTCCACTGACGAAGTCCTGACCATCATGGCCGCACTCGGCGTTAACCACGTTTGCAGCACCCTCCCGTCCCCAAAATTCGACGCCGCATGGAGCGTCGAAGGACTCTCCAAGCTCCGCGAGCGCGTCGAATCGCACGGCATCACCCTCGAAGCCGTCCCGCTGCCTCTCAGCTCCGCCTACATCACCAAGAGCGAAAATCCGAACATCATGCTCGGCAAGAGCCCGGAGCGCGATCGCGAAATTGAAAACATCCAGCAAATGATCCGCAACGCCGCCCGCGCCGGCATCCCCGAGCTCAAATACAACATGAGCATCTTGGGCGTCGTGAGAACCGGCACCAGCACCGGCCGCGGAGGCGCGAAACTCAGCACCTGCAGGACCCTCCCCTCACCGAAGCCGGCCCCGTCAGCGAGGATCAGGCCTGGGAGCGCATCACTTATTTTCTTGAGCGAATCATCCCGGTTGCCGAAGAGAATAAGGTCCGGATGGCATGCCATCCTCACGATCCCGGTATGCCTCGTGATAAAGGATTCCGCGGGGTTCACCGCGTCTTGGGCAACGTCGACGGACTCAAGAAATTCATCGCGATCAAGGAAAGCCCGTATCACGGCCTGAATTTCTGCCAGGGCACGGTTTCGGAAATGCTAAAAAATCCGAACGAAGAAATTCACGACGTGATTCGCTATTTCGGCCAGCGCAAAAAAATCTTCAACGTCCACTTCCGCAACATCAAGGGTGGCTTTCTAGATTTCCGGGAAACCTTCCCCGACGACGGCGACGTCAACATGATCCGCGCGATTCGCACCTACAAAGAAGTGGGCTACGACGGAATGTTGATGCCGGACCACGTCCCCAAAATCGACGGCGACGACGCGGGCAAACAAGCTTTCGCCTTCGCATTCGGCTACATCCAAGCCCTGATCCAAATGGTCTACGCCTAAGTAGGGCAAGTCCCACCAAATGTGGCGCACGCACTCATGCGTGCCGCGTAGATATTCGTGTCGACAATCTAACGCTACGACCTCAATCGCACCTTAGGCTCCGCCGGCTTCTCAGCATCCGAAGTCCCCCCAAAATGCAACAACCGCGGACCCTTCAACGTCCCCCCGCCCCCATAACGATTCAGCGAGGCCGACCCGATATGAAGTGCCGCAGCCAGTGCGATCCATACCTGCCAATGCGAAAATATCCCGGAGATCGCGAATTCCCCCGCCATCCCCAGATCCGACGCGAGCCTCCAGATCCCGAGTACATAGGCCAGTAACACGGCCGGCATCAGGAGTGTGCCAATGGCGGACGCCACTTGGCGGTTCTTTCCGGTCTTCCGCTGAATCGGAGGACCCTTCTGCAGCTTAATCCGGACCATCATAAAAGTAGACGACCCAAAACAAGTTTAGCAGGAAATGTATCGGCTACTTCAACGCCACCGCTTTGCCCGACTTGATGCTCTGCTTCGCCGCGTCGATAATCTCCACCACCTGAACATTTATATCGAGCGCCACCAGCCCGTCCGGCGCGTGATGATTCTGGACCGCGTCCGCCATATAAGCCAGCGGACTCGCCTTTTCCTTCGGCAGCGGATCGATCTTCACCGCCTCCGTCGTCGCGCCGCGACCGCTCTTCCGCATCTCCACCTTGTTGTTCACCATGGTCATGCTCGCCGTCCGCCCGAAAACCTCCAGGTCCTGGAAACTACGCGGCAGATCCCAGCTCCCTTCGAAAATTCCCACGCCGTCTTTATACCCCAGCACCAAAGTCGCGTTGTCCTCGACCTTCGGAAACCTCTCCGGCTGAATATGATCCGCCCGCGCATAAACCGTCTGCGGCTTGCCCATGTACCAAAGGCTCCACAATGCGTTGTAGCACCCGAAATCCATCAGCGCCCCCGCGCCGTTCTTCACCGGATCCGTCAGCCACGCAAAGAAGAACGAATTGCGAGGCCCGTCCGACCCCGGCCCTCCATGACCCACCACGCCGCGCAGCCGGTACACCTTGCCCAGTGCGTCCGAATCCGCCAGCTTCCGAGCCGTATAATTCGACGCCCACCAAGCCATCTGATAATTTGTCATCACGTAAATGCCGCTCTTGGTAGCGATATCCCGAATCGCCGCCGCGTCCTTCGCCGTCGATGCCAGAGGCTTCTCGAAAATCACCGAAATCTTGCGCCCCGCGCAAGCCTTCACGATCTCCAGGTGCCGGTTATTTTCGACAAACGCCCACACGAAATCCGGTTTAACGTCGTCCAGCATCTTGTTGTAATCGGAAAAAATCAGGTTGTCGGCAACCCCGGCCTTCTTAGCCTCCGCCACCAATTCCGGATGCTCCTCCGCGACGCCAACCAGCTTCACCACGTCGCCCTTGACCATATTCGGCAACTGGCTCCAGACATGCGAGTGAAGCAACCCAATAACAGCAATCTTAGGAGGCGCCGCAACCAGCGGAACCGCCAACAAAACAATCAATAGATTTTTCATAGATAAGAGAAAGGGCGGGCAAACCAAGCCCGCCCCCAATCATCTCTTATTCTGGCTACAGGCTGCTGGCTACTGGCTACTTCTTCCTATCGCCGACAGGCGATAGCGGCATTGATCTCTTTCAGCGCCGCATCCGTTGCCCGAACCGCATCTGCCCGACGCCCGCAGAAGTCATGCGCCGCATGCTCCAGCTCATTCTTCGCCTCGCGCAGCTCATTTGCCGCCGCCCGCATATGCGGATACTCCGGCGGTGGAACCGGCGCCGGAGCCGTATTCGCCTTCCGCGGCACCGCAATCGTCCCCACCGCCATCAGCAGCATCCAGGGACCAAATCGCAAAATCTGTTTCTTCATTGGGAACATCCTCCTAAAGGGCTTGACTGCCGACCGATTATAACCAAAAGTGGGGCAGGTTCCCGACCTGCCCTCCGCCAGCGATGTTAGTCGGCAGGTTCCAACCTGCTCTACACAACCCCTGGCGTAAGCCAGGGGATTCAATCACAAACTACCCGAAATACTTCCCCTCCCTCCGTATCTCCTCAATATGCGAAACGGCAGTTGTAAGATTCCTGTAAAAACATTCCCTCCTCGCGCCCGCCCCGCACAGCCGGTGATCTTCAGTGATAGAGTAGAAATCCAATGCCTTCCGGCGTAAGCCTGCAGGCTAGGTTTAAGGAGACTGTAGCGATGCGGTTCTCTCGGGTTGTTTTGACTCTGTGCATTGCGGGAATGGGGATTTCCGCACAGGATCCCGCCGGCGAAATCTGGCAGATGGAAAGCAAGGGCGATGCCCTGCAAGCGCGCGAACGTTTGCAGAAAGCCGCCGATGCCTCGCCTCGCGATATCGCGGCTCTGCGCGCCTACGCGGAGTTCCTGGACCGCCATCGCGACCCCTCCGCCCGCGCCGTCTACGCCAAGCTGGACCAAGCCCTGGCCAATAACGCCCCGGAACGAAGCGCCGTCCTCCGCCGCATCGTCATTCTCGACCTTCTCGCCGGAGATCGCGATGCAGCCACCACTCATCTCGTAGCCTACCGGACAGCAGGCGGCTCCGGCATGTCTCTGCCCGACGCGCCCACCCCCGAATCCGTCAAGGACAGTTTCATTGAGGTTCCCGGCCCCCTACGCTCCTTCTCCCGCATGGCCGCCCTCGCCCCTGAAATGCACGCCGAGGACCTGCTGACAGCCCTCGCCCGCAACGTCGTCACCAACGGCTACCAAGCCTCCGGCTCCAACGAAACCCTGGAGCAAACCGAGTACCTCAAACTCGTCATCCGCTACCTGTCGCAAGCCCGCGAGCTCGACCGCCTCGGCGGCGAAAAGAAGGTCATCCGCATCGAGACTTGCGAATCTACCGACACCGCGGAGATTCTCCGCATCCTCGGCTACCGCATGCGCGGCGGCTGCGGTTCCGACGTCGTCCTCGAAACCGTCAACGCCTCCCGAGCCTTCCTCACCATCGATTCCGGCTTCCCTCTCGCCCAGCTCGAACAGGCCCTCCGCACCAACCGTCCCTTTGTGCTCGATTACCACCCCGCCCGCGTTCCGCTCCTCTATACCGTCGAATACTGGCGCTCCGCCAAGGAAAAGACCACCGGCGACTTCATCGATTTCTTCCTCTCGGACCCTTCCCTGTGCCGTCTCTACCTTGGCCTCTCCAAGCTCGATCCCGAAACCGCCCTCGATCTTCGCGAAGCCATCCCCGCCCCGCGCCTCAAAATCTATTCCCACATAATCGACTTCTACGGAGCCATGTTCCAAATCCGCGGCGGCAAAGCAGTCGTGCCGGGCGGTGCCCGCTCCGAAAAAGCCTGGGCCGAATTAGCCGGTGCGCCCCCTTCCTCTGGCCCCTCGTTCTTTGAAAAGCTGGTCGCCAAAGACGACGGCTGGCTGGCCAGTTATTACGACGCCATGGCCCGCGTCAACGGACCCGTCAAGGATTACCTGGCCGACCCTGAGCGCATGAAGCGTTTCTACAACGCCATTCGCGGCAAAGTCACCAGCCCCGGTCCCGCTCGTCCCGTATTTCGCGGCAACACCGATATGATGCTGCTCACCACGCGCCTCCGTCTCGATAAGGACGGCAAACCGCACGTGCCCGGCAACCTCGATATCTGGAAAAACCTGTTCATCAACCACCCTCAGGGTAAGTACGATGCCAAACTCAGCAAGGCCGCCGGCAACTGGAAGGATTCCGACGACGTCCTCGAAGCCCTCTTCGGCCTCTCTCGCAAAGCCGTCGAAAACGAGCCTCTGAAAATCTTCATGGCCCTCAGCGATGTCGAGCGCAACCGCACCACCCCCCTCGACGTCAACACCGTTGACCGCCTGGCTCGCGAATATCACTCGCTCTCCGCGCAGTATCCTCTGTTTTCCGAAGCGCCTTCTTTAACCGACAAAAGCATCATCGCTTTCATAGACGCCATCCACGCCACCAACAAGATCGGCGATCAGGCCCTCCGATCGGACACCGCCGGGACCCTGCAATCCCTCGCCGGCCTGTGGCAGATCTTCGTCCGCCAGGGCAGCATCCCCGCCGCTCAGTCGGATCAGTCCCTTGCCCGCATTCTCGAACCTTTCCAGAAAATCCAGAGCGAGCGCGAGGTTTTCGACGGTGGCCGTAATGGCGTAAAAGTGCTCCTCGAAGCCTCCAACTCGCCCAAGAACATCTCCGTCCAGGACCGCATGATCGACCTCCTGGCCGGCACCGGGTCCACCGAATCCTCCGACGCCCGTCAACAATTAGCCGAGGACATGATCCGCGTCTTCGAAGCCCAGCGCCTGGTTTCGTTGACCACTCTCTTCGACCTCGCCGATAACCTTGAAAGCGTCACCAAAGGCGAGAAGCTCAACACCCAGTTAGCCGGAAAATTAGCCGCCCGCATCTCCGACATCCAGCTTCCGCGCAGCACCTTCACCTCGGCGGAGCGCAACTCGCTCTCCTTCGGCTATTACTCCGAAAAACACATCGAGCAGCAAAGGAAACTGAATCTCCGCCAGGCCATCGAAAGGGCCGCGAACGACCCCAACAAGCTCAAGGAGCTCCGCGGCACCCTCGCCCCCGTCCTCCGTGACACCCTGGTCGGCTATAACTATATTCACTACGCGCCCCCCGGCGCGCAGGTGCTCCTCACCAATCCGCTGTTCGTCCGCAATCACGATTTCATCGGCATTCAAGGCGCCGGCCAGACCTGGAAAACAACCGAGCTGTTCGGCACCGGCTGGCCCGCCAACGCCGGAGGCCGTTTGGTCGGCTCCCTCGCTTCCTTGCCCTATGCTCTGGCCGAAGCCGAGCAAAACTTCCTGATCCCTTCGCGCGAACAGGCGCTCATCTGGGGCGACCTCGTTCCGCAAATGATCCTCAGCGCCGTCATTCCGCGCTGGTGGGACGTAACTCCTCTTCAGCTCCACTGGGTCGGCATCAATATGGCCTATGCTGAAACCCTTTTAGCCGAAAGCGCCCTGAATCCTGACCGCCGCACCCAGGTAATGGCGACGCTGGAAAAATACGCCCCGCCCGCCCGCATCAAAAAAATGGAGCGCCTGCTAGCCACGGGCGACGTCAAAGCCGCCGAAGAAAACATCGTCCCCTCGGAAATGTATCTGCTGGCCACGGAGCTAGCGCCAGTAGACCGCGATTCCCCCATCGCCGCCAATATCCGCACCCTGGGCGCGCACTCCCCCGATCAAGTCAGCGAACGCACCATCTCGCGAGTCTTCGGAACCCCTAAACCAACGCTGGCCAACTCCTATCAGCCCGAGCTCCTGAACCTCCGCACCTTCCCGACGCTGATGGGTTACTCCAGCCGCATCCTGGCCGAAAGCTGGGAATCGAATATCCTCTATTACGCCGCCCTTGCCGACGAAGTCCACGCCAGGCCGGCCCAACTAAATTTGCTGATCCCCGCCTGGACCGAGCAAACCGTAGAACAAATCTTCGCCACCCATTTAGAAGATTGGCCTGCCCTACTCCGCAGCTTGCGTCTGGTAGGCGACGAAGTCCGCCAAAAAGCCAGAAAACAACCCACCACCGCGGCGGACAACGAATGACATCCCCCGCCCGCGTCCGTTGTGGCGCACGCACTCATGCGTGCCGCGTCGACACTAGTGTCGCCGCCCGGCAATCCGTTCGCAACGCACGTCGACACGCGACCTTCGACTCCGTACCGAGCCGCGACCGCAGGAAGCGATCTCTTCCCGGTCTGGCCATGCGCGCAGCCCAGCACCACCCGAACCAACAAGCACCCCAGGAGGACCCCGTTGATTCGCATTCTTAAAAAACCAGCCGTCTTCATAACCCTAGCCTCTCTAGTGCTAGTCTGCGCTATAGGCGCAGTAGCCCAAGACCACCCCGTCTTCAAAGTAAAAGTCGACATGGTAGTCCTAAGCTTCCAGGTGACCGATAATAAAGGCCACTACATCAACGGTCTTAAACCGAAAGACTTCCGGGTTCTCGAAGACGGCATCCAGCAAAAGTTCGTCACCTTCGCCGAAGGCAGCAAACCGCCCGTCGAAATTACTTCTGAGGGAGGCCTCAAGCCGATCCCCATTTCCCCCGAAGGCATCGCCGAGGGCCGCTCCGACGCGTTCGTCGGCACCAACGTCTTCGTATTGTTCGACACCAGCAATTATATGTACCGTGGCTTCGTCTACGCCTCCGACGCCATCGCCGATTTCGTCCGCGGACTCGACCGCGCAGACTCCGTCGCCATCTACACTTACAGCCGCAACCTCTCCCGCGCCGCGCCCCTCACCAAGGAGCGCACCGACGCCATCTTCGGCCTCCGCAAAGCCGTGGCCGGAGACGCCTCCGCGCTCTACAACTGTCTTCTCTTAACCGTCCGCGACGCCGCCAAAGTTCCCGGCCGTAAAGTAATCATCGTCTTCTCCAACGGCCCCGACGATTCGAGCATGGTCGCACCCAACGATGTCTCGACCGTCGCCGAAGATGAAGGCATCCCCATCTACGTCATCTCCACCAATGAAGTAAATAAGGATCCCATCTCGTCGAGCGTTTTCCGCCGCATGTCCACGCGCACCGGCGGAAGATCCTATTTCGCGAAAACCTGGCAGAAACAAGTCGAGGCCTTCGAAAATATACGCGAAGATCTGGGCAACTCCTACACCGTGACCTATTACCCACAGCCCAATCCCAACGAAGGATTCCGCAAACTGACGGTCGAGGTCCTCTCCGACACCGGCAAAAAATATCGAGTCCAATGCCGCCCCGGCTACCGCCCCAGAGGTGGATTCCAATGAGACCGACCCTACTCAGCCTGATCGTACTTCTAGCCTCCTGCAAGCCCCAAGTAACCGCGCCCGTGGACTACACGCACGAGCTCCGCGAAGCAGAGTCAGCCAGAATGAAAGCCGCCGCGGCCAAAGACCTCGAAGCCTTCGCAGCCTTTTACGCCGACGACGCCTCGATCCTAAGCCCGAACATGCCGATCCTCACCGGAAAACAACCGATCAAGGACGGATTAAAGCCCATGCTAGCCGACCCGCAATTTTCCCTCGCCTTAATGCCCACGCGAGTAGAAGTCTCCAAAAGCGGAGACATGGCCTTCACCCAAGGCCCCTACAAATTCACCTTCTCCGATGTGCGCGGCAACAAATTCGAAGACGAAGGCAAATATCTAACCGTCTGGCGCAAACAACCCGACGGAACGTGGAAAGCAGTCGAAGACACCATGAACTCCGACCTTCCCTTGCCTCCCCCTCCAAACCAGTAGTGGAAACCGGCAGATCGCGAAAACCGGGACTGATGTCTCTGTCCAAGGCGCCACCCCTTCCGCGAAACATTCGATTCCCACTGCCGGTGGACAGAGGGGTCTGTCCCGTTTTTCGCCCCGTCCAGCCAACTCGGCTCAATCATAAAATTATGGTCATTTAAGACTCAGCCAACGCGCACATCGAGCGCTTTAAGCTCATTTAAGCCCCCATAACAACCGTCGCCGCCCCCACCACCCCCCCCCCGGCTCCAAACTTCGCCGGCACGATCGGCAACTCCCGGGCATAAGGATTCACCGTCCGCCCCGGCAGAACCGCCCGCAGCCTCTCAAACAGCGGTTCCCCAATCGAAGCCACCCCTCCCCCCAGAACGACAATATCCGGATCGAGCAAACTCACCACGCTTCCCAGCCACGCGCCCAGTTGAGTCGCCAAGTCATTGAGATCGAAGGCGCCGATCCTATCCAGCACGTGTCCCGAAGCGATCGCCTCAATGCAGCCCGGCGCCCCGCACCGGCAAACCGTCTGGCTCCGATAGTCGATCGAAACATGCCCTCCCTCCGCCGCAAACCCGTTCTTGCCGTGATAAATTTTCCCGTCGATAATAATCCCCGACCCGATTCCCGTTCCGATCGCCGCGTAAAACACGTTGCTGCAACCCTTTGCCGCTCCAAACCGAGTCTCCGCTAATCCCGCCGCATTACAATCGTTCTCAACGCGCACCCGCATCCCAAACCGGGCCTGCGCCATCTCCTGCAAAGCTACGTTGCGCCAACCCGGAAGATTGGGAGGATTCAAAATCACCCCGGTTTTCGGATTCAAAGGCCCCGGCGCGCAAATCCCGATCGCCTTCACATCGCCAGTGAGGCTCTCGTCGATCACCCCCCAAAGCTGCCGGATGGAAACGTCATATCCTTGATTCGCAAGCGTGGGAACGGACCGCACGCGCGAAACTTCCGCCCGCTGGTTCACGACTCCGGCCGCAATCTTCGTACCGCCAATATCCACGCCTAAGACCATTGGTAGGATTGTACCGGATGGCACTGCTGACCATTTCGGGGGACCCCGCCTCGCGCTGGGAAGAAGTCGCGCATGCCGCCGCGCAACTGCTATCGTTCGAGCTGGTTACCGAATCCAGACTGGCATCCTGGCTCACCCAGGAATTCGGGGACGCGGCAATCCATCAGAAAGCCTGGAAACCGGCCGCCATCTCGATTCTCACCCGCCTGGCGACCGAGCATCACCTGGTCATCGCCATCGTCGGAGCCGAGTCTCTTTTCAACCCTTTGCCGATGCTGCTGCGCGCCGGCATCGTCGCGCCGGAATCGCGCCGCGCCGGAAACGTGATGGTCGATCAAAGGCTCGAACGTCCGGCAGCTCTCAAAACCTTAGCTGAGCTCGATGCGGAAACCAAGCGCCTGCGCACTTCGCGAGTCGGACGGACGGTGAAAACTTTCGATTTGGTTTTGAATATGGAATTCCTCGACGCGCCGCAGGCCGCCGAGATTCTGCGCGCCGCCTGTTGCGCACGGCATCTCATTGATTACGGATTCCTTTCCGGCGCAGCCGAAGCGCAAATGCAGTTTCAAACCCGCTTGCAGCTCGCCCAGCACGGCATCGCCCCGGCCGGCCAGGCCAGCCTCAAACGCGTCGAGTTCGGCCATCCCAGCGAACAGATTTTCGCCAATATGCTCGATTTCTATCGCATCGAATGGGAGTACGAACCGCGCAGTTTTCCCTTGCAGTGGGACAAAGACGGCAAGGTCACCGAGGCGTTTACACCAGATTTTTATCTGCCGGAAATGGATTTGTATGTCGAACTTACGACAATGAAGCAGGCACTGGTGACCAAGAAGAACCGTAAGATAAAACTATTGCGCGCGATTTACCCGCATATCAACATTCAGATCTTTTATCAAAAAGATTTGCAGGACCTGGTCTTCAAGCATGCCCATTGAACGGATCCTCTTCACTGAGGACCAGGTCAATACGCGCATCAAGGAAGTCGCCGCAGAGATCAGCGCAAAGTTCGACGGCCGGGAAATAAAACTGATCGGCGTCCTCAAAGGATCGGTCTTCTTCCTCACCGCTTTAGCGCGTGCAATCGAGATCCCCGTGAAGATCGATTTCCTGGCCATTTCCAGCTTCGGCCGTGAAACTCCCGGCATGGTGCGGATCGCCAAGGATCTTGATGAGCCGATACAGGATGAAGACGTGCTTCTGGTGGAAGATATTGTCGACACCGGCCTCACGACGCGCTATTTGCTGCAAACGCTGGCTGGCCGTGCCCCGCGCTCCATTGCCATCTGCACCCTGCTCGACCGCACCGTGCGGCGGATCGTTCCGGTCCCCGTCGATTTCCGCTGCTTCGAAATTCCGGACCGTTTCGTCGTCGGCTGCGGACTCGACTACAAACAGCTTTACCGGAATCTCGGTTATATCGCGGTCCTGAATCCCGATCGAACCTAATTGCATCTATCCTTTAGCTAATATGAGCCTCTATCAAATCGACCCCGCACACACCCACGCCCAATTCAAAGTTCGCCACATGATGGTCTCGAACGTAAAGGGCGACTTCGACAAAGTAACCGGCACGGTGGAATACGACGACGCAAATCCTGGCGCGTCGAAAATCAACGTCACCGTTGATGTGAACAGCATCAGCACGCGCGAACCGCAGCGCGATGCGGATTTGAAAAGCGCCAGTTTCTTCGATGTCGAGAAATTTCCGACGATCACTTTTGTCTCGACAGGAGTCGTGAAGTCCGGAGAAGACAGCTTCGAAGTCGTCGGCGATCTGACTATTCACGGCGTAACGAAAACCGTTGACCTCGAGGTTGCCGATGTGACGCCGGAAATGAAAGATCCTTTCGGTTTTTTCCGCCGCGGCGCGTCCGCCAAAACCACCATTCTTCGCAGCGATTTCGGGTTGAAGTATAACGCCGTCCTCGAAACCGGCGGCGTCGTGATCGGCGATGAAGTGCACATCACCATCGACGTCGAATTCACACGCAAGGCCTGACGTTCAATGCACCATCCGATGGAGTTTCTCCTCCGGCACGGTTACCCGTTGCTGTTCGCGGCGGTGCTGGCGGAGCAGCTCGGCGCGCCTCTCCCATCGGCTCCCATCCTGCTCGCGATGGGAGCCTTGATCGGCACTGGAAAATACTCGTGGACCGAATCGTTGGCTCTCTCGGTCGCCGCGTGTCTATTCGCCGACGGTGTCTGGTATGGGATCGGGCGGAGAAAAGGTTCGTCGGTTCTAAAACTGTTGTGCCGCATTTCCTTGGAGCCGGATTCCTGCGTGTCCTCAACGCGTTACTGGTTCAAAAGGCTTGGCGGATGGGCGCTGGTGATCGCGAAATTCGTTCCCGGTCTGAGCACGGTGGCTCCGCCGATGGCCGGATTGTCGAAAATGCCGTGGTGGAGATTCTTGGGCGCGGACGGCCTGGGCGGCTTTCTCTGGGCCGGTGCGTTCCTGTACCTGGGGCACGTGTTTCGCACCCAACTGGAAGATGTGTTGGGGTACGCCGCGCGGCTGGGCGGCTGGTTATTCACGATTCTCGGCGGCGCGCTGGCGCTTTGGATCGGCTGGAAATACTATCAACGCCGGAAATTCATTAAAAGTCTCCGCATAGCGCGGATCAAACCAGAAGAGCTGAAAGATCAGCTTCTGGAAGTATTCATTCTGGACCTGCGAACCGCAGAAGAATATGCCTCCGACGGCGCCAAAATTCCCGGAGCCATTTGGTTCGATCGCAAGGAGTTGGACGAGAGGCATAACGAAATCCCTCGGGATCGCGATATCATCCTCTACTGCACTTGACCAAACGAAGCCACCAGCGCCCGTGCGGCGCTGCAACTCAAAAGGTACGGGATCACCAGAGTGCGTCCACTCGAAGGCGGCTTTGATGCGTGGAGGGAGAGGAATTATCCGCTGGAGTTGGTGGGGCTGGTGAATCTGGAGAAGTAGCTGGTAGCGAGAGCGGTCGCAATCCTCGAGAAGCTTCTATGTGAACGATCGCTATGGCTTCTCTGAGCCGTCCCGCACGCCGTACTTCTCGCGATCTCGAATTCATGTGCTGGAACGCGCTTAAAGCCCGTACTCAGTACTTGTCCCGTGGTTTCCTCGCGTTTCCGTGCCTTCAAGGGCCAGCCGAAAGCTTAGCCGCTTACGCCGTGCTGATAGGGAAGGTCCGGCTGCGAAATTGGATCCCACCTGTTGATGGACATCAAGTCGTACCCCGTGAAGGAAGTTGTCGCGATCGCTAGTTCTTCACGTTCATTGCGTCCGAATCAACGGCCTTCTTGCCTGTAATGCCTTCAAGTCCGGCCAAGACGCCGCGGTATTCGCTCTTGTCAACTTGAAACGCCATACCGCCTTTCTTGCCAGCGTCATCCCAAGTAAGTCCGATGTAGTGCTTCTTCGATTTGCTCAGCGCCATAAGCGCCCCAACACCAAGCGAAATAACAGCAAGCCCGATAGCCGTCCCCACACGTCGGTGCACGTCTTGCCCGTAGCTTATCTCTGTAACAGATCCTGCGGGGATCAACGCGACGTCCGTTTTGTCCTTCGTGATATGGATTGTGGACGGGTTAATAAAGAGCTTCATACTGGTTCCAGCCTTAAAGTCGGACACAGAGCCCCCGCTATAGATGACGCGATGACTACCGTCGTTCGCGAAAGAAGAGCCTGAGAGCGTGACGGCAATCAGAACAGCAACGAGTTGTTGAATGGTTTTCATAATGATTCCTTTAGTTCCGCGCTCTGGTATACCGACTGATGGTTGGTTTCGACAAAATTGCCCTAAAGTTGACTTCGGATGAAAACCGCCAACTCCGTGTAGGTTAAACGCCGTAGATTTCCTCATCCGACGACTGATTGAAACCCAGCAAGCGCCGGTACCGACGGCGACGCGGGACGGAAGCGAGTGCCTCGCCGGCCGCAGATTTGAGCGCCTGTCCGCATGCTTACGCCTGGCAGTTCAGCGAACACATTTTATTAGCCGCCGATGAACGCGGATAAACGCCGATTTCGAATCAGCAACTCTTTTGCTTCATCGGCGTTCATCTGCGTTCATCGGCGGCCAACCCTTTCGTTGCTTTTCCACGCCAGCCCATAAAAACCCCGTGCGACGCGGCGATGTCCCCATTTGCCGGTGAATTCCGCTTACCTCATTGATCACGGATATTTCCGGACAAAAAAGGGGATTCACAATGAGGAAAGTTTCAAGTCTTGGATTGGTGTGGGTGGGCGTATGCGCGGCCGCTGCCGGGCCGCCTACGCTAACGGCTATCAGTCCACGCTCGGATTTCACAACCAATACCTTCGCCGTCACTTTGACCGGTACGGGGCTGAGCACTAGCGCGAAGCTCGTTTATGATCCGCCCGGGATGATTACGGACAACGGCCTGACCAACGTGGCGCCAGACGGCGGATCGGCCACGACGACCTTCACCCTTACGCCGGCGGCGACTGGGATTGTCAACGTCACCGTGACGACCGCCGATGGCACTAGTGTGACGCCGGTTCCATTCGATACGGGGGTTAGTACCGTCTGCCTGGAGGCTTTTCAAAGCGGCGGTTGCGAGCTTCGCCTTTCGGTGACCGCGACCAGCGCGACCGGCAGCAGCAGCCAGAGCAAGAACAGCACCGCGCCAAACATTCTGGCTACGCTGGACTATCAGTTTTTCAAAACCAAAAGCGCCGAGGCGATGAGGAAGAAGAAGGTTCTTGCAGCCAATGCGAGTGCTACAAAAACAGCGGCAAAATTCGACGCGACTTCCATGCAGCGATCGAACATCGAAAGTATCTGCACCAGCAATGACGCAGCCGTTAAGCAAGCCTGCGCGGCTCCCGCGAAGCAGGGAGTTTGGGGAAGGGCTGCCGGACACCTGGTTCTGGAAACCGGATATACGCAGATCGTTACCGGCGCCAAGCTGCAATCGACGTCGAGCACCTCCACGCCGGCGGCGGGAAGCGCCGCTTGCCCCGGCAGTTCCGCAGCGTCTTCCACCACCGCCGCTAGTTGCACCACCATGGCAACGCCTCAGCAGGCGTACATAGCCAATGCGAAAGTGAATTTCGGCTGGACGATTGGACGCGACGGACACGGCACTTTCAGCGAGATCGGATTCGCCGCACGAGGCTCATTCCAGGACCTGATTGCGACCAATCAAGTGGTGCAGAACGGCGGCTTGACGTACATCGAGCTTAGTGCGAACAACTCCAAGAACGTCGTCGGACTTTATGAAGCGACGGCGCAGTACAAATTGGCCGCCTTCGGTCATGATCGATCCGCTTCGGACACGGGGAATTATCACAATGTTTCAAATTTTGCGGTGCTCGAAGCCGGCTATCAGAACAACAGCGGACTTCAGCAACTGATCGCCAGCAGCCCTCAGACCAGCACGCGGAACCGGTTCGTTGGAAGATTTTATCTCTACCCTCCTCTGCCGGCTAGCACTAAACAGACAAGACTCACTCTCGGCATGGAATTCAGCGGAGGCATAAACGGAGGGCCGAAGATCGTGCAGATCTTTTTCGGCTCCAACGTAAATCCAGCTAAGTTATTCAGTTCGAGCAAGTGACGTCGCAGGACGGCCGAGAGCGCCGATGAACGCAAATAAACGCCGATTTCGAATCGGCAAGATGTTCTTGCTTTCATCGGCGTTCATCGGCGGCTAACTTTCTTCTTCGCCTTTCCGCCCAAAATCGAAAGAACACCGGTGCGACGCCGTTGACCCGGTTCCCTCATCCCCTAACTCCCCCCGTCTCAGACAAATAACGGTTTCACCGGCTTTCCTCAACGATCCGCGCCGCGCATACTGTGTGCGTGATGCAGCGTCATGAACCGACGAAATACCCTGTGGCGCTAGTGGGGCGTTATTTTAACGCCAGGACCCTCGGGGAACAAACACTCAGTCACAGGTGTCTATAGGCCATGCTCGAAGCTCGTTCGTTGACGAAGCGGTACACCACGACTACGGCTGTCGACGATGTCAGTTTTACGGTCAAGCCTTATGAGGTGCTCGGATACCTGGGGCCGAACGGGTCGGGCAAGAGCACCACGGTCAACATCATCACCGGCCTGCTGGAGCCTACTCGCGGCGAGGTGCTGTTTGAAGGGCGCAGTATTCAATCGCAGTTGATCGAATACAAGCGAAGATTGGGATACGTTCCGGAGCAGGCCCATCTTTATCCTCATTTGACCGGGCGCGAGTATTTGCAACTGGTGGGACGGCTGCGCGGGCTTCCGAAGAAATCACTGGACCGGAAGATCGATGATTTACTCCAGCTTTTTTCCTTGGGCGCGGCGCGGCATTCTCCGATCGGATCCTATTCGAAGGGCATGCGGCAGAAGGTTCTCATTTCTTCAGCGCTGCTGCATAATCCCGACATTTTGGTTTTTGACGAGCCGCTCTCGGGGCTGGACGTGACGACCGGTCTGGTGTTTCGCGACCTGGTGAAATCGCTGGCACGCGAAGGGAAGATCATCCTTTATAGCTCCCATGTGCTGGAGGTGGTGGAGAAAGTCTGCACGCACGTGATGATTTTGCGCAAGGGCCGGATCGCGGCGAACGATACGGTGGAGGCTCTGCGCAAGTTGATGTCGCTACCTTCGCTCGAAGACATTTTTTCCGAGCTGGTGTTGGAGCAGGATACGGAGACGACGGCGAATTCGATTGTCGAGGTCATGAAGAGCGCGTGAGACGGGCGCTAAAGCAAATACACAGGCTAAAGCCTGTGCCACCACGGACTCAAGGTGGCACGGACTTTAATCTGTGTCTTGAGCACTCATGGAGCCGCCATGCGTGAGCATGCGGGCGTGCTCGGCGCACTAATCCGCCATTTCTTCGGGCGATTTTTCGATAACGAATTTGTTGCGCAGAATACTGAGGTCCAGGTCACCGTGACCAAGATGCTCGCCCTGCTCGCTTCGCCGGGAATCATCCTGCCGTTTCTGAGGTACACAACTTATCTGGGACTGGATGCGTATCCACCGGAGATGCGTTATCCGATGTTGTGGTCCGACCGGTGCTTGTATCTCTCGTTTTCGATGCTGGTGATGGGCGCTGTCACCGTTGTCGAATGGGACGCGCTGTTCCCGGACCGCCGCGATTACGCCACACTGATGCCTCTGCCGATTCATTCGCGGACGATCTTCTTGGGGAAGGTCGGCGCGCTGGCTCTGTTTCTGATCGCATTCACTGCGTCGGTAAACGTGGTCTCGACCGTGACGTTTCCGGCGATCTCCTTTCGGGGAACGTGGCAAGGGTTGATTCTTACCATGGCGGCGCACGGCGTCTCGATTCTGGCTTCGAGCGCGTTTGCCTTCTTGTTCCTGGTCGCGCTGGAAGGCTTGCTGTTGAACATTTTGAGCGTGCGATGGTTTCGCAAGCTATCGGCGTATGTGCAGGGCGCGATGGTGTTCGTGCTGCTGTGGCTGTTCTTCCTGTTTCCGAATATCGCGTCCACCGTGGCGCAGCTTAAAGCGCAGAATTCCTGGGTACTGCGGGCGTTTCCTCCGGCGTGGTTCCTGGGGATGAACGAAGTGCTGACAGGGTCGCACGATGCTGTTTTTATAGCACTCGCGCATCGGGCGGAAATTGCGCTGGGACTGGTCACGCTGGTCGCGGGATTGTCGTACACGGTCGCTTATCGAAGGCATGTTCGGAGAACTCTCGAATCTACCGAAGGCGGCGATTCGACGCGGACGGCGGTGCATCGGCGGATCGGACTGATTGCGGATCGTCTTGCTCCTGATTCCGTGGAGCGCGGCGTGGTGGCTTTTATCGGCAAGACGATGGCGCGCAGCCCGAAGCACCGCATTTTCCTCGCGGCCTATGCGGGTGTGGGTTTCGCGCTGGCGGCGCAAGTGCTATCGGCGGCGAAGAATCATGACGACTGGATGAGCCTGCCTCTGGTGCTGGGATTTTTTCTGTTGAGCGGGATGCGGTTCATTTTCACGATTCCATCGGAGCTTCCCGCGAACTGGCAATTCCGCGTGAGCGATACCGACCAGCAGCGCGCGGCTCTGAACGGAACTCGGACGGCGATGCGCTGGTTCGGCGTGGCTCCGCTATTTCTGATTCTGTCGCCGTTCTATTTCATCTGGTGGAAGCCCGGCGCGGCTTTGGCGCATCTGGCGTTCAGCATCACAATCTCCGTCCTGTTAATCGAGGTGCTGACCATGGAACTGCGCAAGATTCCGTTTACCTGTTCCTATCCGCCGGGGAAAGCGAATGTGACGATCCTGTGGGTGGGCTACTGGGTCGCGTTTTTGCTGTACGCGTTCTCCATGGCGAATCTGGAATCGTGGATGGTGAAGCGGCCGGTGAGGTTGATTCCGTTCTACCTGATCGTCGCGATTCTGTTCGCGGGATTCGAATGGTGGAGGCGGAGAGCGGATTCCGTGGGCGTGGTATTGGTATTCGACGATGCCGCGGACCCGGCCGTTCTTACGCTGGGACTGGGTGAGATTGCGTGGACGAAGACCGTGACGTCACGGCCGGAGAGCGGTGCTCGGCGATCATCTTCATCCCGTGTTTCGCGCGTAGAGTGATCAACGCGGCGGTTTGGACGGGATGACCGGGCACCAGTTTGAAGCGCCATTTTTGCGCGACGGCGGCGAGCAGCAGGATGCCTTCCATCCACGCGAAACGTTCGCCGATGCAGACGCGAGTGCCTCCGCCGAAGGGGAGGTACGAAAATTTCGGACGGTCGTCGGGCTGGGACCAGCGTTCCGGGTTAAATTGGTTGGGCTCCGGGAACCAGCGAGGGTCGCGATGCACGACGTAGGGGCTCATCATGAAAATCGATCGTGCAGGGATGGAAAATCCGGCGATCGAATAGTCGGTTTTGGCGCGGCGGCCGATCACCCAGGCGGGCGGATAGAGACGCATGGCTTCGGCGAAGACGCCCTCGGTAAATTTGAGCCGCGGAAGATCGTCGAAGGTGGGCAGGCGTCCGTCGAGCGCGCGGTCAACCTCTTCGTAGAATTTCGCGGCCGCGTCCGGATTTTGCGAGAGCAGATACCAGGACCACATCAGCGCGTTGGCGGTGGTTTCATGTCCGGCGAGAAAAAGAGTGAGCGCTTCGTCGCGGATTTGCTTGTCACTCATCCCGGCTCCGCCATCTTCATCTTGCGCGAGCAGCAGCATCGACAGGAGATCGCCTTTATCCTCTTTACTGGCGCGGCGCTCGGCGATGATACCGTAGATCGTTTTGTCGAGGAAATCGCGGGCCCTTTCAAAGCGGCGAATCGACGGCAGAGGGAGTTTTTCGATCCACTCGGAAAAAGGCATCAGCACCATGTCGAACAGAATCATGACCTGGGTGAGGGCGGCGCCGATGTTATCGGCTTCCGTGGTCACGTCGGCGCTGAACAACGTTTTCGCCACGACCGAAAGCGTGAGGCGCATCATCTCGCGGGACATGTCGAGTTGCGCGCCATCGGACCACTCTTCGCGGGTTCGAGCGGTGTACTCCACCATCGCCGAAGCGTAACCGATCAGACGGTCGCGATGAAACGCGGGTTGCACCAGGCGGCGCTGGCGGCGGTGAAACTCGCCTTCACTAGTGAGCAAGCCTTCGCCGAGCAGGACTTTGGCGCGTTCGAGAAAACGGCTCTTGGTGAAATTGGTTTGATGGGTGACGAGAATGTCTTTGATCCAATCGGGATTACTGACCAGATAAACATCTTGCGGGCCCAGTCGATAATGCACCAGGTCGCCATAATCGCGGGCCAGGCTTTGCAGGAACTCCGGCGGATTCTTACGAAACTGCGGCAGCACGCCGAGAATCGGGAGTCCTTTACGAAACGGCGGGCCGGCTATCATCCTTCCAGCTTACTGCTGTTGTTGTTGCTGCTGGACGTCGATCTGCTCGACCTCCGAGGCGGGCTCCCATTGCGGCGGCGCGCTGATTTCCGTTTCCGGCGGAGGCGGCGCATCGGACGGTGCGACGCGCACCGACACCTTCAGCTCGCTGGAGGCCTTCCCTTTGAACACGCCGCGGGTGGGAGGAACGTCGGCATAGTCGCGGCCGATGGCGGTTCGAATATGGCGCTCTCCCGCAAGCAGATTGTTGGTAGGATCGAAGCCGACCCAGCCGAGACCGGGCAGAAGCGCCTCCACCCAGGCGTGCGTCGCTCCTTCCGACGAGCGATCCGGACGCAGGGCGTGAGGATAAAGATAGCCGCTCACATAGCGGCACGGAATTTTCACGTGGCGCACGAGCGTGGTCATGATGTGCGCAAAATCCTGACAGACACCGCGGCGAGTCTCGATGGCTTGGTCGATCGGCGAATCGACGTGGGTCGCCTTGGGGACGTAATCGAACCAGCTAAACATACTCTCGTTCAGCTCGCGCAGAAACATCAGGGGATCGTCGCGGCGCTGCACGGAAAGCTCGTCGCACAATTCCAGCAACGCCGGCGTGGGCTGCGCGAACTGGCTGGGCATGAGCATCTCCCAATAGTCTCCGGTCGCGACCAATGCGTCGAGCTGGGACCAGGCGTCGGCGCCGAGCCGCTTCGGCAACTCCGGCGCGGCCTGCACTTCGACCAGAGCTTCCGCGACAAGGCGCAGTTGAATATGCTTTCCTGGGACGTCGAAATGATGCACGCTATTGCCGAGATAATCGCGATATTGAAAGACCATCGTTCGGGGATCGACCGAAAGCTGGAAGGAGAGACATCGCTGCGGGCCTTCGGTGCGCGGCTGCATGCGGGCTTCCATCAGGCTTTCACTGACAGCGGAATCGTAGCGGAATTGGGTGAGATGGCGGATGGAATAAAACATTGTCAGGATGCCTGAAGCGCCGCCTCGATCGGATACGCGATGTAAGTTTGGTAGAGCGCGCTGTGGGCCTGCGAACATTGGCGCAGCACCGTTTCGAGGTAAGCGTGCAAGCCGCTACTCATGATTTCGTCGATCTGTCCGAACGCGAGCGTCGCTTGCATTCGGCCGGCGATTCGCTCGACTCGCGCCGACCGGCGGCTGGATACTTCGGCTCCGATCTGTTTCATCGCCGTCTCCAGCGCATCGGCCGAGAAGCGGATAGTATGCGGGAAGCTCGGGTTCAACACCAGAAATTCGGCGATGCGGTTCGGGCGAAGGTCAGCCGTGTAGGCTTTGCAGTAGGCTTCGAATGCGGTGCAGCAGCGCAACAGGCCGATCCACTCCAGGGGCTCCGGTTCCGCGTCTTTGCCGTAGAATTCGCGGAAATGCACGCCGAGCAGGGTCGATAGGGCGGAGGCGCGTTCGATGGAGCGGCCGGCTTGAATGAATTGCCAGCCTTCTCCGTGGGTCATATTCGAATCGGTGATGCCCTGAAAAAGATGTGCGCCATCTTTGATCGCCTGCAAGAAATCACTTACGTCGGATGCTTCTTCCGCGTCGGCGCGCGTCACCGCGTGGAACATGCGGTTCAATTGCTCCCACATCTCGGAGCTGATTTGCTCACGCACCTGGCGAGCATTCTCGCGGGCCGCCATAACGCAGGAGACGATGGAAGACCGGCTGTCGGTGGCGTAAATCAGCGACTTCGCGAGCGCCTGCGCCTCACCCGCCTGCACTTCGGCCAAATCGATGGCGAGCGATTTCAGCATGCGCCGCCAATGCCGGTCGTCGTCTTCGGTTTCGCGCTCCAGCATGAGGTTCAACTGGACCTTGATGACGCGGGCGGTGTGCTCGGCGCGCTCCAGGTAGCGGCTCATCCAATACAGACTTTCTGCAACGCGGGAGAGCATTAGTGGAGCACCCAAGTATCCTTGCTGCCGCCGCCCTGCGACGAATTGACCACCAAAGATCCCTTTTTGAGCGCAACGCGCGTGAGACCGCCGGGGACGATCGTCGTTTTCTCACCGAACAAAATGTACGGGCGCAGATCGACGTGTCGGGGCTGCACTTTGCCGTCAATGATGCAAGGCGCGCGGGAAAGCATAATGGTGGGCTGCGCGATGTAGTTGCGGGGATCGGCTTCCACGCGGCGACGGAATTCGTCGCGCTGTTCGGCGGTGCTCTGCGGACCGATCAGCATGCCGTAGCCGCCCGATTCGCCTACCGCCTTGACGACGTATTTTTCTAGACGATCGAGCACGTGATGGCGTTCGGCGGCGTCCGACATTTGAAACGTCTCGACATTGTTGAGCACGGGATCTTCATCCAGATAATACTTGACGATCGCCGGGACGTAGGCATAGACGGCTTTGTCGTCGGCGACCCCGGTTCCCAGGGCGTTCGCAAGGCTGACGTTTCCTGCGCGATACGCGTTGAACAAACCGGGCGCGCCCAAAGACGAATCCTGTCGAAACGCGAGAGGATCGATAAAATCGTCGTCGATACGGCGGTAGATCACGTCCACGCGACGGAGCCCTTCGGTGGTCCGCATGTACATGAAATTGTCGTGGGCTACCAGATCGCGGCCTTCCACGAGTTCGATTCCCATCTGGCGGGCGAGGAAGGCATGCTCAAAATAGGCCGAGTTGTAGACGCCGGGAGTGAGCAGAACGATGGTCGGCTCAGCGCATCCTTGCGGGGCGAGCGCCCGCAGGGTGGCGAGCAGAGCCTGGCTGTAATGCTCGATTCCCTGAACGCCGCACTGGCGGAACAGATCGGGGAAAATGCGTTTCATCACCTGGCGGCTGACCAGCATGTAGCTGACGCCGCTGGGCACGCGCAGATTGTCTTCGAGGACGACAAATTCGCCGGAGGGCGTGCGGATCAGGTCCGTTCCCGCTACGGTGACGTAGGCGTCTTTGCGAACGTACAGGCCACGCATCTGGCGGCGAAAGTGTTTGCAGCTATAGACCAGCTCTCGCGGGACGACGCCGTCTTTGAGGATGCGGCCTTCGTGATAGAGATCTTTTAGAAAGAGATTCAGCGCGGTGATACGCTGCGCGAGCCCTTTTTCGATTCGCGACCACTCATCGCTGGTGATGATGCGCGGCAGCAGGTCGTTGGGAAAAATGCGCTCCGTGCCTTCTTTGCGTCCGTAAACCGTGAACGTGATGCCCTGGTGCAGGAAAGAGAGATCGGAAATTTGTTGGCGGCGGCGAAATTCGCTTGCGGGCAATTCGCGGAGGGTCTGATAAAGATGCTCGTAGTGCGGACGAGCATTCCCATCCGGTGCGACCATTTCGTCGTAGGCTTCGTCCAGTCCGTAATCCTGAAACGGAGCAGGAAGCGCGCTTTGACTTGCTGTACCCGCCATCAAACTATCCCCATCGAAAATCAGGCTGGCCACTTCTGACGGGGAAGGGCGATGAATATAGACAGCTAGTTTAGCATGCACTGAAAAAAGAAGAGGATCGGAGCTAAGTTATTTTACAAAGGCAGGTCGGGAACCTGCCCCACTGTGCGACAATCGCTCGATATGTCTGAAGTTTCGCGGCTGAGGGTGGATATTGACCGGTCCGGCGACACTGCCGTGGTGCGATGCGGGGGCAAGTTGGTGGCGGGGGTTACCGATTTTCTGTACACCGAGGTCAGCCGGGTGATTCCGGAGTCCAGGCGGATCGTGCTGGATCTGACGGAGCTAAGTTACATGGACAGCATGGGTCTGGGCACGATTATCCGGTTGTATGTTTCGGCGAAGGCGGCGGGGTGCGAGTTGGAGCTGATTAATATCGGGGCCAGGATCCGGCAGTTGCTGGGGATGACCAACGTTCTCTCGGTATTCACGGCGTGCGGAGAACACCATCTGCGAGTTCCCTAGCGGTAATTCGCTTCCGAAGAGGTCGCGCGGTACAATGAAAGTTCCCACAGTCAGAGCCGGTAGCTCAGTTGGTAGAGCATCGCACTTTTAATGCGGTGGTCGCGGGTTCGAGCCCCGCCCGGCTCACCAAAATCTTCCTTGATGCCAAACTAATGTGATCCTGTTTTTCCTCCGATCGCGCGTATACAAGTAGGGTGAAAAGACCGACTGGTGGCGCTAATACTCGACGCACAAGTGTCGAGATGTAGTTGAATGCACCACTGGCGGAAGGCTTATTGCCGTGAGGGGGAAATGACAGGAGACAACTATACTTCAGGAAACGGCGACCGGTCCCGCAATTCGGGGAATGACGAGTTACACCGGCTGTTGATAGAGGACTTCTATCAGGACTCCGTGGGACGGTACGGAAAAGATAGCGATCAGGCTTGCATGCTGGCGCGGTGGCTGAATCCAGGTGGGGGCGGCCCGAAGAGCGATTAAGCAAGGATTCGGCCTTAGATAATGCGAACCAAACCGGCAAAGGTGGTCGAGGCCGCGAAAGTGGTTTTATCAACAATGCTGGGGAGCGGACACGCGGCCTTCAGACGCTTCCCAGCCGCGAAACCGCAAGTTCTAGTACGTTAGGACGATTGACGTCCGCGGCGGCAGGGCATAGGATTCGTTTGAGAGCGGACTCAAGGCGCCCCACACATTAAGCCGCGGAGAACCACCGCGCGTAGCACCTGTTGCTCCGCTCTCGCCAAATTTCACTGCCCGCGGTTGGATCGATTAATAAGCCGCGAGATCGCCGATCGGCTTCAGCGCCAGATGATGGAAATCGAAGCTGAAATCCGTCAGTGGGGAAACCGCAGCCATTTTTATTTGATCGACTGACCCATCCGGTTTCAGCGAGAAAGTCACGTACGCGTCGGCGTTCATCGCACGGTTTTTCCAGCGCGCGATGAAGGTGTCATATTGCCAGTGCTCCATTTCGCCGGTCAGATCAGGAGAATGCGTGAAGCGCATGATCAGCTTGCCTCCTTCTTCCTTGATGGTCACATCGCCATACCAGGGATCGCGATATCGCCCGGCGTAGCTTGATAGCGCGAGCGACGGCTTCGAGGACTTATTCCGCTTTAGGGCATCTTTCTTCAGGATGTCCGCCACGCCCGCTTCGCGAAGCTTACCCACCGTATCGTAGGTGGCAATCCAATCCATGGGCGGAGCCTTCATATATTGGTCGAGAATCGTCATCGTAATGGAGGAAAACGCCGCGCCCATTTCCTGATTGGTCAGGACGACCACGCCCAGTTTCAGGTCCGGGACCATGGTGACGCGCGAGACCATGCCGGAGAGTCCGCCGGTGTGCCACACCAGTTTATAGCCCCGATAATCGTTAACAGACCATCCCAGAGCGTACGACGAGAAGTTCATTTTCAACGCCCCGAACTGCGGCGGCGGATCGTTGATTGGAATCGGCGTGACTTCCGACCACATCTCCTTCGATTGCGCGGCGCTGAAGAGGCGCGTGCCGTCAGGAAGCTCTCCTATGTTCAGTTGCATCGCGATCCACTTCGACATCTCCGCGACGCTCGATTGAATGGCGCCCGCGGGAGCGTTGTTATCGAGAACATCGGGCCGGATGGGCGCCAGCACTCCGTCGACATGCGCGTGCGGCGAAGCGAAATCGTCGCCGGGTTTTATGTCGGTGATGCTGGTTTTGCTGGCCGACATGCCGAGCGGGGAAAAAATCCGTTCTTTGATAAACGCGGCCCATGGCTTGCCGCTAACTGCTTCGATCAATTTTCCCGCGACCAGATAAAGAACGTTGTCGTAAGCATACGCGCTGCGAAAACTGGTGGCGAGCGGAACATACCGCAAGCGCTTCACAATCTCGTCGCTCGACAAATCGGACGCGGGGAAGAACATCAGATCGCCGGCCCCGAGCGCAAGTCCGCTGCGATGCACCAGCAGATCCTTCACCCGCATCTCGCGAGTCACGTAGGGGTCCGCCATCTGGAACGCGGGCAGATAGTCGATCACGCGATCGGTCCAGTGCACTTTACCCTGATCGACGAGCATAGCGATGGAAGCTGCCGTAAACGCCTTGGTATTCGACGCGATTCCGAACAGAGTATTCGCTGTCACCGGCGCGGCGTCGCCCATCTTGCGGACGCCGAATCCTTTGGCGAAAACAACTTGCCCGTCTTTTACGACCGCCACGGCGATACCGGGAACGTCGAAGGTCTTGCGGGCCTTTTCGGCAACCTTATCAACCACCCCGTCAATCGATTCCCGGGCCGATTCCTGAGCGAACGCGGCGCCCGCGATGGCAAGGAGCAGAATAAATCGCATAATTGGCGTTATTATACAGGTGAAATGCGTATCTCCATTGCTTGCGATCATGCCGGATTCGAGCTCAAAGAGCACATCAGAGAAACTCTCGCGGCGCAGGGTCACGATGTACAAGACCTGGGCGCCTATGACGACACTCAACCCGACGACTATCCCGATTTTGCCGAGGCTCTCGGCAAGGCGATTCTCGACGGCGCCTGCGACAAAGCGGTGCTGCTGTGCGGTAGCGGCGTCGGCGCGTCGGTTGCCGCAAATAAAATTCCGGGCATCCGCGCCGGCCTGTGTCACGACACTTACTCCGCGCATCAGGGCGTGGAGCACGACAACATGAACATGTTGGTGTTGGGCGGACGCGTCATCGGCCCTTCGATGGCTGAGGAACTGGTGAACGCCTACATCGGCGCGAAGTTTTCGAACGAAGCGCGCCACGTGAGGCGGGTCGCCAAGGTGCAGGCCATCGAGAAGAAATATGCCTGCTAAGAGCGTTCTGGTGATCGACGTCGGAGGCACCCACGTCAAGGTCGGATCGAGCGATCAGAAGGACATCGTGAAGATCGAATCCGGTCCTACGATGACGCCGGCGATCATGGTCGAGGCCGTGAAAAAAGCGGCGGCGGGATGGAAGTACGACGCGGTCGCGATCGGCTATCCCGGCCCCGTGCTGCACGGGCGCCCCGTGGCTGAGCCTCATAATCTAGGCGTCGGCTGGGTCGGCTACGATTTTCGAAAGGCCCTGGGCAAGCCGGTCAAGCTGGTGAATGACGCGGCGATGCAGGCGCTGGGCAGTTATGAGGGAGGGCGGATGCTATTCCTCGGGCTGGGCACCGGACTGGGATCGGCGCTGATCGTCGACGGCGATCTCGAACCGATGGAGCTCGCGCACCTGCCTTACAAAAAGGGGCGCACTTACGAAGACTACGTCGGGCTGCGCGGCCTGGAACGTCTGGGCAGGAAGCGGTGGGAGCGCCACGTGTTTGATGTGGTCGAAAAACTCAAAGCCGCCCTGGGAGCCGAATACGTGGTGCTTGGCGGCGGCAATGCGAAACTGCTCAAGGACCTGCCGCCCGGCGCGAGGCTCGGCGAGAATTCCAATGCGCTGAAGGGCGGGATCCGATTGTTTCAAGGCGCCGATTCGACGAAGCGATAGCTGCCATGCGAGTCATAATCGATGCCGTGCTTTTTCTTTAGGTCTTGAATGTACTTCAGCGTCGTCGTGGTGTGCGGGCTTGCAACACCGTCGCCGAAAGGCTCGCAGGTGTGTAGCAGAATTTCCTCCAGACAGCTATTCACGGTCATGCGCTTGTGCTCGGCGAGGTCGGCGAGCAGACCGGCGAGGCGCTTCTCCAGTCGCACGGGGATATCCACGCGCTCAATCTTAATGGGCGGCCCGGCGTTATAAATGTAATGTCCAAACGCGAGCTTGCATCCATCTAAGTCGCGGATCGCGTAGTCTCGCAACCCGTAGGCCCGATCTTCCAGCGCCTCGATGATTTCGACGCCGCTGGCGCGGTGGAATTCGCAGAGTTCATCGGCGTTGCTTACGATGAAAAAGAGAGAGGTGCCTTTGGGATCGCCCGCCCGTTCGGATAGGAAGATTTGGACGTCACCGAGATTCACTCCCGCCAGCATCGGCGGATCGCCCCAGAGGAAGCCGAGACTGAAGCCGAGCTTTTTCGTGTAGAAGTCGATGGCAGCCTGGAGGTCGGCCACAGGTACGCCGGCGTGGTATTTGTCGCAGTAAACCTTTGGAGCGTCCATGAAAAACATCATACGGTGAATTGAAGTGATACGCTGATCGGCATGAGGCTTAGGTTTTTTGCGATGGTGTGCGTATGGACTGCACTCGCGGCTGGTCCGCCGACGCTGCGGCTGCCCGAAGGGGTTCGTCCAATCAAGTACACGGCGGAGCTGACGCTGCTGCCGGATTCGCCGACATTTAAAGGCGAGATCGACATTGACGTCACTTTCTCGGCGCCCACTTCGCTGTTCTATCTGAACTCCAAAGAGAACCAGATCACGGTGGCGGAAGTAAACCGGATGAAGCTCGCGGTCGAGCAGGTGAATGAAAATTTTATTGCTCTGCGCGCGCCAGCGAAGATTCCGGCAGGATCTGCGAAGCTGCACTTCGAGTATTCCGGCAAGGTCAGCCCGAAAAGCAGCGAGGGCATTTTTCTGGGTCGCGATGGGGACGTGAATTATCTATTTACGCAGTTCGAGGAAATCGATGCGCGCAGGGCGTTTCCGTGCTTCGATGAACCGGGTTTCAAGACGCCTTGGCAGATCACTCTCCATGTGAGGGCGGGCGATAAGGCATTTGCAAACACGCCGCAGGTTTCGGAGACGGAAGAGGCGGGCGGAATGAAGAAAGTCGTCTTCGCTCCCACCAAGCCGCTGCCGAGCTATCTGGTCGCCTTCGCGGTGGGGCCTTTTGACGTTATGGACGCCGGCAAGGTGGCCTTAAGTGACGTTAAAGTGCGCATTATTACGCCGAAGGGCAAGTTAAATCATGCTAAATACGCGGCGGAAATCACGGCCACCCTGATCGATCGTTTGCAGGATTATTTCGGTATCCCTTACCCCTATGAAAAAAGCGACAGCATCGCCATTCCGCTGACCTACGGTTTCGGGGCGATGGAGAATGCCGGGTTGATTACGTACGCCGAGAATGTTTTGCTGGCCGATCCGGCCACGGATACTGAACAGCGACGCCGGCTCTATGCGAGCGATGGCGCACATGAGTTGGCGCATCAATGGTTTGGCGATCTGGTCACGCTAGCCTGGTGGGACGATACATGGCTTAACGAAGCGTTCGCGACCTGGATGTCTTCGAAAATCCTCGCGGAATGGAAGCCGGAATGGAAGACTCGCATTGGCGATCTGAATGCGAAGTTCGGGGCGATGGGCGAGGACAGCCTGGTCACGACGCGCAAAATACGCCAGGAAATCTTGACGAACGACGATATCTCAAATGCTTTTGACGATATTACGTACGAAAAAGGCGCTGCGGTTATCAGAATGTTCGAGGTCTGGACAGGGGAGAAGCAATTTCAGAGCGGCGTCACTTCCTATTTGAAGCGTTATGCCTACAAGAATGCGCGCATGAGCGATTTCTTGGATGCGATCGCCCAGACGGGGCAGCCGCGATTAAGCGCTGCGTTTCAGACGTTTCTCAATCAACCTGGTGTGCCGGAAATTTCGGTCGCGTTGAAGTGCGACGGTCCGCCGACCGTCGCTTTGAGTCAGAGGCGCTATCTGCCGATCGGGTCGAAGGGTTCGGCGAAACAAACGTGGCAGGTGCCGGTTTGCGTTCGATACCGAAACGGGGACAGTGTCGAGAAAGAGTGTTTTTTGCTCGACAAAGCTGCCGCGGACTTCAAGCTGACAAAGGCGCAGGGATGTCCGTCGGTGATCGCCGCGAACGAAAGCGCTTCGGGATATTACATCTCCTCCTATCAGGAAAACCTACTGGACAAGATGGTGGCGCAGGGGACGGAATTTCTGAATCCGGCGGAACAATTGACATTGGTTCACGATGTGTCGTCGCTTGCAACATCGGGAGACTTGAAGATCGGCCGGGCGCTTGACGTGGCGGTCAGCTTCGCGAATTCGGGGGAGCGGGAAATCGTGGCGCAGGCGAAAGATATTATTGCCGGTCCGCGACGGCTGGTCCCCAAGGCGCTGGAGGACAATTACGCGCGGTTCGTCGAGAAGGTTTTTGGAGCTCGCGCGAGAAGCCTTGGATGGTCGGCGAAGCCGGGCGAGGATCTGGAGACGCGGTTGCTGCGGCCGAATCTGGTTCCGTTTGTGGCTCGATACGACCCGGCTTTGGCCGCGGAGGCCAGAAAGCTTGCGGACGAATGGCTGGAAACCCGCAAAGGCGTGGATTCAGACATGCTGAGAGGCGTGCTCTCGACCGCCGCGTATTACGGGGATCGCGCGCTGTTCGACGGGTTATTGAGGGAGTTGAAGAAGACCACGGATTTAGGGCAGAGGGCTGCGATTATCCGCGCGCTGGGATCTTTTCGCGATCCGAAGCTGGTAGCGGCTGCGCTCGATCTGGTGATTCGCTCCGATATTGATACGCGCGAAACCGCGGGGCTGTTGTACTCCGGGATGGGCGATCCGGAGACGGAGCGAATGCCGTTTGAATTCGTGAAAGCCCATTATGACGAGATCCTGAAGCGGGCGCCAAGCGGGGGTGGTTCGGATTTTGGCGCGGTGCTGCCCGAAGCCGCGTCGTCATTCTGCGATGTAGAATCGGAGAAGGAATACATCGCGTTTTTCGGGGAACGGGCGAAGAAGTTTACCGGTGGTCCGCGAGTTTACGAACAGATGCTGGAAGGGATCCGGTTGTGCGAGGCGGAGAAGGCGGCGGAGGCTGCGGATGTCGCGGCATATTTCGCGAGGCAGTGAGGTGCTGTGGACGAGTTATACAATGACCCAGTGCGGATTTATTTGCGCGAAGTGACAGCGGTGCCGCCTCTGAGTCCTGAGGATGAGGCCGCCTGCGTGCGCCATGTTCGAGCCGGAGATGACGAAGCGGAACGCGCAGCGAGCATTCTGATTGAGGCGCATCTGGCGCTGGTTGTATCGATCGCCCGCCGATATGGGAATGGTCCCGCCCACGTCCTGGGCCTGATTCAGGAAGGCAATAACGGATTGTTGCTGGCGCTCAAGACGCTTCCGGATAATCAGGAGGATGAGTTTGCGGTTCACGCCGCGGTTTACGTTGAGCGTGCGATCGCGGATGCTGTCACTGCGTCGAGATCGGGGGGCGTCGACTAGACGTCGACACGAATGTCGACGCGGCACGCCTGGCCGCGCGCGCCACAAAAGACAAAAAGAATTCTACAGCCTATTGAGGTAGTGCGCGGATCTTAATGTTTTTGAACCACACTTCGGAGGAATGGTTTTGCAGGCTGATCGGGCTTTCCGTTACGAGCGGTGTTTGCGGACCCGCGTCCTTCGGGAGCATTTTTCGCAGGGCGGATTGCACGGCGGGATTCGTGGTCTCGTAGCTCAGCACTTTCGTGCCGTTGAGCCAGTGCTCGACGTGGTCGCCATGGACGATCAGGCGCGCTTCGTTGAATACCGCGATGCGCCAGGTCGCGTTCGCGGGCGCGAGCAAGGAGTAGAGCGCCCCGGTAATGCGTGTCGGATCGGACGCGTCGGGCGAATCGAGGTCCACCAATTGATACTCCAGGCCGCGCGCCCTCGCCTGACGGCCATCTTTATTGGTCCAATCGTCCACGTGCTGGATTAGGTACTTCACGCCGGAGTTGCCAAGCTTCGCCAGCTTCCATTCGAACTGGAGTTCGAACGACTTGAACGTCTCTACGGTGCGGATGTCCTCGAAGCCGTCGGTGCGAACCAGCGCTTTCAGACAGCCATCCTCAATGGTCCATGAATGCGTGGGGAAAGGCTTGCCGGTTACTTCCACCCAGCCTTTCGAAGTCGACCCGTCGAACAGAGAATGCCAGGGTTGGTCCTGGGCCGATGCGAGCTGCGCGGCCAGGAGTACCCCGGTGAATGTGAGCTTCACGCGCATACGACAAGCGACGCGGCCGCGCGGCAAAACTCCAGAATCAAGGGATGCGGATTCCCGGGTTCGGAACTGGCTTGCGGGACAAAAAGAGTTCCGAGGAAAAACGGGTGTGAGGCGAGCTCCGCGATTCGCGGCTCATTATTCTGGTCCTTGCCGGTGATCTCCAGTCCGCTTTTTTCCAGTTGCCCCTGGTATTCCGGATTCAATCCGAAATTGCAATAGAATTTCTCCATCGATCGAGTCGATTGCCACGCAAGAGCTGCTTTGCTGCCGGGCTTGATCGCGACCTCCATCGTCTTTCCGACCAGCGAGCAACTGAGAGGCGTAATGAACAGGCAGGATGCGTAAGGATCGGATTCGGCGTGAGTAGCATCCGTAAATCCCATGACGTTGCGGGCATACTCGATGACCAGGTGCTGAAAACCTCCGCAGGTGCCGACGAAAGGAATGCCGTTTTCGCGGGCATACCGGATTCCCGTCAGAGCGCCCTCCATGCTTTTATAGGGACTGCCCGGGCTACACACCAAACCTTGGTATTGCCCGAAATTGTGCGTCCGATCCGTGGGCAGCCACGCGACGTCGATAGGGACCCCCAGGGCCACCGAAGCATGCTGAAGACCGCTATTCGTGGCAACGTGGGTGGGATTGCCCGCATTGAAGTCGCCGATGATTCCAATTCTGGGAACAACCGCCATACATTCGCATCCTAACAGTTTTGAGGATGCGAACAGGTCAGGCGTTCAGATATTTGTGGAGAGGCGCCCAATAATGCTCCTCCCAGCCCGAAGCGAGGTGCTCCTGTTTATCTTCCGTGAACCCAACGTGGTCGAAAACGATTCGGGTGCCGGCGCCGCGCGGAACCAGCTCAAACCTGGCAATCGAGTAGACGCCCGCGGGCCAGGATGCGGGGCGCCATGCCTGGACGATCCGTTGATTCGGTACCAATTCGACGTTGCGGCCTTCGATCTGTCCACTAAACAGCTTGAACCATCCGCCGGGTTTAGGATCAATCTCGGCCGGCAGACCGCTGCATGCTGCGAATTTTTTGGCGTCGAGCAGCAGCTGATAAATCCGTTCCGGAGTCGTTTTGTAATCCACGTCGAAGTGAATCGTCGTGCCTGGTTTTTGAGTCTGCGCTTGCGCGATCCCGAAACCGGCGAGCATCAGCCCAATACCGCGGCGTGTAACTTTCTGGTCCATACCGAATTGAACCATGGGTATAAAATATGATCAAGATCATATTTTAGGAGGCGAACCATGCCCTACCCGGCCGGTCATCGCGAACAAGTCCGCAAGAAAATCGTGGACAGCGCGCGGCGTCTGTTCAATCAGAACGGATTCGAAAGCGTCTCCGTCGATTCCATCATGGCGAACGCCGGCCTGACCCGCGGCGGATTTTACAGCTACTTCGACAGTAAGAGCGATCTCTACGCGGAGGTGATGCGATGCTTCTTCACCGATCCTAACTGGGAGCACAAATGGGAGGGCGTCACGTTCGACGCTGCTGCCGACGCCGGGCCGCAAATTGTTCGCGCCTATCTGTCGAGCCATCATTTCGACGATATAGAGAATTCCTGCCCGCTGGTCGCGCTGCCGAATGATGTCGCGCGCAGCGATGAGACGGTCAAGGCGGCATTTGAGACCGTATTCAAAGCGATGGTCGCGTTGCTCGGCCGCGATGTTCGAAACGGCTCGCAGTCGCGCGAGAAAACGGCCATGGCCATCTCAGCACTGTGCATCGGAGGCATGGTGGTTGCCAGGTCAATGAACGATCGCGAACTGGGTGATAAACTTCGCGAGGCTGCAACCAGCGTTGCGTTGGAACTGGGCGGTTGGACGCGAAAGAAGCGGGTCCGCACCGCTTGATACGATTCAATTCGAAGTAATAACGTTGTTATTCTAAGAAGTATCAAACCATGAAACACGTCAATTACCTCTGGGACGACCAGAAGGCCGACTCCCTATCTCCGGCTGAGCGCCTCGTCTACCGCTCCAATCTGCTCGGCTCCGATCAGCGCATCACCAATACGGGCGGCGGGAACACATCTTCGAAGTTGATGGAAAAAGATCCGCTCTCCGGCACTGAAGTCGAGGTGCTGTGGGTGAAGGGCTCCGGCGGCGATCTGCGCACCAGTAAGCTCGAGAATTTTTCGTCGCTCTATCAAGACAAGCTGCTCGCGTTGCAGACGATCTATGCGGCGGGTCAGGAAAAGGGTCCGAAGACGCCGCATGAAGACATGATGGTGGGCCTGTTCACGCATTGCACGTTCAATCTGAACCCGCGCGCATCGTCAATCGATACGACGCTGCACTCCTTCGTTCCACAGAAGTTCGTCGACCACATGCATCCGAATTCAGTGATCGCGGTGGCAGCGTCGAAGCGTTCGAAGGAACTGACCAGGGAAATTTTCGGCGACGAGATCACCTGGACACCCTGGCTGCGTCCGGGTTTCGAACTCGGCCTGGAACTCGAACGAATCGCCAAAGCGGAGCAAAAGGGCAAGGGCGTCATCCTGGGCCAGCACGGCCTGATTAACTGGGCCAACAACGATAAAGAATGTTACGATCTCACGCTGAATCTGATCGAAAAGGCCGCGAACTATATCGAAGCCCGCGACAAAGGCGAGAAGACGTTCGGCGGCAAGAAATATGAGACCCTCCCCGAGGCGGAGCGCGATCAACTGTTGTTCGAACTGCTCCCATGGCTCCGCGGACAAGTCTCGAAGAAGAAGCGTTTCATCGCGACCATTCAGTCCGACCCGACCATCCTGCGATTCGTCAACAGCCACGATGCTCCGCGCCTCGCCGAGCTTGGCACATCTTGTCCCGATCACTTCCTGCGCACGAAAATCAAGCCTCTTTATATCGATTGGAATCCGCAGAAAGAAAGTATCGATGGCCTCAAAGCCAAGCTGTCCGCGGGTCTGGAGCAATATCGCATGGATTACGCCGCCTACTATGAGCGATCCAAGCATCCGAATTCCCCGGCCATGCGCGACCCGAACCCGACCGTGATTTTGATTCCGGGCATCGGCATGATCGCGTTCGGCAAGGACAAGAGCGAATCGCGCGTGACGGCTGAATTTTATAATTGCGCCGTGGAAGTGATGCGCGGCGCGGAGGCGATCGACGAATATATCGCGCTGCCGCAGCAGGAGGCGTTCGACATCGAATACTGGCTGCTCGAAGAAGCCAAGCTGAAGCGCATGCCGCCGGAAAAAGAGCTCGCGCGCAACGTGGTGATCGTGGTCGGCGCGGGCAACGGCATTGGCCGGGCGGTAGCGCACCGAGTCGCGAAAGAGGGCGCGCACGTCGTTTGCGCCGACCTCGATAAGAGCGCGGCGGAGGCCACCGCGAAGGAACTGACGAAGATCTACGGTGTCGGTATCGGCGTCGCGGGCACGGGTATTTCCGGATGCGGACCCGCGATTGGCGTTGCGGTCAATATCACCGATCGCGCCAGCGTTCAGGAAATGCTGAAACAGGCGGTGCTCGCCTACGGGGGCGTCGACAACATCGTCGTGACGGCCGGTGTGTACGTTTCGCCGGATCGCGCGGGTCACGTCACGGACGATCAATGGAAGCTGACGTTCGACGTGAATGTGATGGGCGGATATTTGGTCGGCGATGAAGCGCGGCACGTGTTCGCGCGTCAAGGGCTTCGCGGAAGTTTGGTGATCACTACCAGCGTGAATGCCGTGGTTGCGAAGAAAGGCTCGCTCGCCTACGACGCATCGAAGGCAGCGGCGAATCATCTGGTGCGGGGACTCGCCGTGGAATTATCGCCCCTGGTGCGCGTCAACGCGCTGGCGCCTGCGACGGTGGTCGCCGGATCTACCATGTTCCCGCGTGATCGCGTGATCGCGTCGCTGGTGAAATACGATATTCCCTTCGAGGAGACGGAGAAGGACGAATCGCTGCGCGACAAGCTCGCGAATTACTACGCGCAGCGCACGCTTACCAAGGCGGCGATCACACCGGAAGATCAGGCGGAGACCGCGTATTTCCTGCTCTCGGACCGGTCTTCCAAAATCACCGGACAAACAATACAGGTCGACGGAGGCTTGCAGGAAGCCTTCGTTCGTTAAGTGCGCGTCACCAGCCTGGGCGAAATCCTGTGGGACCTGATCGGCGATCGGGAATTGCTCGGCGGCGCTACCTTCAATTTTTCCGTCCAGCTATCGCGCCTCGGCCACGATGTATCGTTCCTCAGTGCCGTGGGCGACGACGATCGCGGCCGGCGCGCGCTGAACGCGGCATCGCAATCGGGTCTGTCGACAAGCTTCCTTCGCGTTGTAAACGAGGCGCCCACTGGCACGGTGTCGGTTGTCTTAGACGCGCGAGGGCAGCCTTCTTATGTGCTGCATCGCCCCGCGGCGTACGATTTTGCCGCGATCCCTGCCGAGGATCTGGAACCCGATTGGATTTACCACGGGACGCTCCAGTTCGTCGAACCGCGCATGCACGAGTTGCTGCACGACCTGATTCGCTGCTATCCCACGGCGCGGCGATTTTGCGATATCAACCTGCGAAAAGATTCCTATACCGCCGCTATGGTGATGGAACTCATCAAGATCGCAGACGTCGTAAAGCTCAATGAGGAGGAGATGATCCAGGTGCAGCAGATGAGCGGCACATCGCACGCGTCGATCGAAAGTTTCTGCCGTGATTACGCGTCGCGCTTCCAATGGGAGGCCGTTTGCGTGACCCGAGGCGAACGCGGCTGCGCCATCCTAAAAGGAAGCGAATACGCAGAGGTCCCCGGCGTTCCGGTGCAGGTTGCCGACACAGTCGGCGCAGGAGATGCGTTCGCCGCCGCGTTCCTTCACGGCCTCGATCAAGACTGGCCGGCCGCGAGAATCGGTGAGTTCGCGAACCGTCGGGGAGCTGAGGTCGCCAGCCGTCCCGGCGCGCTTTGAGCAGATCGCTTCCTGCGGTCCCGGCTCGGAATCGGCGACGCATAAAATGAAAAATTAATCGAGCCGCGACTCGAATGGTGGCACAGGCTTCAGCCTGTGAAATACTAGTTCTTCACGTCGGCCTTAGGCGCAGCCGCCGTGGGAGCTTTTCCTACGACCGGGCGCTTCACCGCTATCGGTAGCGATTCCAACCGCAGATATCCCGCCGCCGCACGCAACCGCACCGCCGCCTTCTTATCCTCGAACAGAGGAACAAGGTCCTGCTCCAGTTTGCGATCGTTGCGTAACGCGATTCCATGGCACGCCGCCGCCCTAACCGATCCGTCTTTGTCTTGCAGGGAATCGATTAGAGCCGGCAGCACTCGTGGATCTTTGTCGGTAGCGAGCAGCAAAGCACTCGCCGCGCGGCCGGAGATCGCGGGGTCCATCAGAATACCTTGTAAGGACGAAACTCCTGCCCCCAGGCCGGGCACGGGCGCGAATGCCGCACCAGTCTTCAGCGCGAAAAACATCAGAGGCTTGGGCGTGTGGAACATACGCAGCGTCTCTCGTTCTTTCTTTGTAAGGAATTTCGAGGAAGCCTTCGTCTCGCCGCTCAACACGGATAGCAGGGCGTCCTCTCCCTCTGGGTCCTTCAAAGTCCATAGCGCTTTCGCCGCCGCGAAACTCACTTCCGGAACCTCGTCGCCCAGAGCCTTCTTAAGCGCCGGTACAGTTTGTTTATTCTTCAGATCCACCAGGCTGCTCACGGTCGCGACTCTTACCTCAACATCTTTATCGTCTAACATCCCGTTCAGAGTCGAAATATAAGGCTCATGCACTCCGATCAATCCCAGCGACTGCACGGCCTGCACGCGCGTGTCGGGATTCTTGTCCTGCAACGCGTCGGTAATGATGCTCCAGGCCTGATCCTTCAAAGAAACAGGCGCCTGCCCATAAACGATCGAAATAAAAATAAAGCCAACCAGACATCTCATGAAAAATCCTTCCATCTATTAACGAGCCAGCGCCACTGCGAGCAACAAAGCCCTCTGCGTTCCCAGCCACGAATCCTTCGCATCGAACGCCTCGTTCAACGCATGCGCGCCGGTGCCCATGCCTCCTCCGCCGATGGTGATCGCCGGAATCCCTGCGTTCATAGGGACGTTCGAATCGGTCGAGCCTTCGCCCAACCTCCCTGAGTGTCCGAAAATCTTCGACACTGCCAGTGCCGTGATCACGATCGCCGAATCGGCCGACGTGCTGCCCGCGGGTCTATATCCTACCAGTTCGGGAGTCGCGGAAACGGGTCCTCGGCCGTTCCATCGCTTGTTCTCCTCGTCCACGGCCTCCTCCACTGCCTTCTTGAACTTCGCATGGACCGCTTCGAGCGACGCCTTGTCCGAGGATCGCATGTCCACCTCCATCCAGGCCTCGAACGGAATCGCATTCACCGAAGTGCCGCCGCCTACGCGTCCTACGTTGAACGTCGTCTTCGGAGTCGTAGGTACTTCGAACGCGTCGATTTTCGCGATCGCGCGTCCCATGGCCTGGATCGGGTTCGCCATGCCGAACGCGCCGAAGCTATGTCCGCCCGGACCTTTGAAGGTCACCCGGTAGCGATAGCTGCCGACGCCGATGTTGGTGATGTTGAGGCCTGTGCCGTCCACGGAGATAAATTTATCGATTTGCCCTTTCAAACTGTCGGCGAAAAGATTTTTCGTGCCGCGCAGATCGCCCAGGCCCTCTTCGCCGGTGTCCGCTACGAACGTAATCGTGCCGGGCGTCTTCACATTTCCATCCTTCAAAGCCTGAATCACGCCCAACATCACGGCGAGTCCTCGGCAATCGTCGCCGATGCCGGGCCCTTTCAATACCGTTCCGGAGCGCGTCACATGGACGTCGGTCTCGGGTGGAAATACCGTGTCGAGATGCGCTGCGAACACCAGGTTCGGATGAGCCGCCGCACCGGGGCGAACGCCGATTACGTTCCCGGCTTTGTCCATCCGGACGTTTTCGAGCCCCATCGACTTGAACAGGCGCTCAAACTCCTTGCCGCGAACCTCTTCCTGGAATGGAGGCGCCGCGATTTCGCAGAACCGCGCCTGTTCTTCGATAAAATGCGGCTCGTTGCGCTTCACCGCCTCGAGCGCGGCCTTCACCATCGGATCTTCCGCGAGCTTCGTCGCATCTTGTGCAATTAAAGTAACCGCGCCGATGAACAGCGCGCCCAGCGTCGTTTTCATATCGTTCTATTGTGCCTCACGCCCGGAAAAACCGCTTCCTGCCCCTACGCGATAAATTGTCACGAAAAATACACTGCCTATATATGAAATCTTTCCTACCTGGACATTGCCGTTTGATAGAATTAATCCGGCCACGGAGGTTTTATGCTGCCAATTGACTGGAATGTCGCCATTAAATACGCCAAGCTGGTGCTGCTTGCCGAGAGTATTCCTCCCGCGGGGAACGACGATCAGCTCAAGCTTGCCATTACCAACGCCGGTTATACCTATCTCGAAACGCTGTGGGCAAACGAACTCGCGACGGATATTAACCCGCACGCCGGAGAGATTGTTTCCTATGGTTTTCTCGCGCTCTCGCCCACCAATGAGTTGGTGGCTGCGATCCGCGGCACCGATACCGTCTGGGAGTGGATTCACGATGCGTCGTTCCTGATGGTCCCTTCTCCCATTCCCGGCCTGACAGGTCTGACAGAGGACGGATTCACCGTACTTTACCGGAGCTTGCGAACAGACAAGCCGGCCGCGTCGACGTCCGCGATCGCCGCGATCAAAGCTCATCTCACCGCTGGCGCCGCCACTTCAGTGACGGTGTGCGGACACAGCCTCGGCGGCGCATTAGCGACGTTGCTCATCGCGGACGTGGCGGTAAACACGCCTTGCAAGACCCCGGTCGGTTATACCTATGCGAGCCCTCGCACTGGGGACCATCTTTTCGCATCGGCGTTCAACGCTTCCGTGCCGGCCAATTATCGTATCGTCAACCGGCAGGATCTGGTGCCTCAGCTTCCTCCCATCCTGCCGTTGCCCTATGAACACGTAAATACAAAATACGAGCTGAATCCTCCTTTCGGCAAGATCCAGCCAAACCTGGTCTGCATGCATCATCTGACCACCTACGTGTGGCTGATGGAACAGCAACCAGGTGCGACCGGCACCGATCCGCTAGATTCCGATTGCATCGCGAAGTAAGTGGGGCGGACGCCCTCGGCTCTGAAGACGAATGCTGCGCGCTAAAATGAAAGTCCATGCGGTGTGCTCTGATCCTGTTGACCTCCGGCGCCCTGTTTGCGCAACGCCGGCCGTTCGACGTTCAAACGATGCTCAGCCTCTCGCGCGTCAGCGAACCCGCGCTCTCTCCGAACGGCAAGCAGGTCGTCTTCACGGTGCAGACGGTCGACATCGAGAAGAATATCAAGCCGAAGCAAATCTATATTGTTTCCGTCACGGGCGGATCGCCCGTGCAGTTGACGCATGAGGGCAACGATAACGAGCGTCCCCGCTGGTCTGCCGATTCCGAGCTGATTTACTTTATTTCCGATAGGTCTGGGTCCTCGCAGATTTGGGTGATGGATAATGCCGGTGGCCACACCCGGCAGATCACCCGGCTCTCCACCGAAGCCGGCGGCCTTCTGGTTTCGCCCAACGGCAAAAAGCTGGTCTTCGAATCCAGCGTCTACCCCGAATGCGGCGCGGATGACGCGTGTAATAAGGATAAGATTGACGCCGAGGCGAAGAGTAAAGTCAAAGCACGCATCTACACATCGCTGCTCTATCGGCATTGGACCGAGTACGAAACCAAGCGCCGCCAGCATTTATTAGCGGTGGATGCCGACGGCTCAAATGTGAAGGATTTGACGCCGGGCGCGCGCGATGTTCCTCCGTTCTCCTTGGGCGGTCCCGACGATTACGCGATCTCGCCCGATTCCGTAGAGGTCGCTTTCACCATGAACGCCGATCCTCAGCCCGCCGTCAGCACCAACTCCGATATCTACACGGTTCCCATCGCCGGCGGAGAAATCCACAAAATCACTATCGGCTTGGGTGCGGATAATTCGCCGGTTTATTCGCCCGACGGAAAAATGCTGGCATTTCGCTCTCAGCCCCGAGCTGGATATGAAAGCGATCGGTGGCGATTGATTGTGCTCGATCGCGCTACCGGAAAAACGACGAATCTTTCGGAGGCCCTCGATCGCTGGGTCGGCAGCATGACGTGGCTGCCTGATTCGGAACGACTTGTTTTCACGGAAGAAGATCGCGGCCGCACCGGATTGCAGATGATTTCTGTGGCCGGCGGCGGTATGCGCAGCATCATTCCGGGGCCGACCGTCGACGATGTGCAATTTACGCCCGGCGGCGAAACTATGATTTATACGCAGCAGAGCGGATCGAAGCCGGCGGAGATTTTTAAGGCTACCGCGGGTTCTGGCACCGGCGTTGCGCTCACTCATTTCAACGACTTGACGCTTTCAACCTCGACCGTTCGGCCGCTCGAAGAAATGTGGGTCGAAAGTGGCGACGAGGACAAAACGAAGATTCAGACCTTTATCGTAAAACCGCCGGATTTTTCTCCGACGACGAAATATCCGGTTTTATTTCTGATACATGGCGGTCCTCAGGGTGCGTGGGGCGAGACTTGGAGCTATCGCTGGAACCCGCAAGTCTTTGCATCGGCTGGGTATCTTGTGGTTATGCCCAACCCCCGTGGCTCGACCGGATACGGGCAGAAATTTATCGACGATATCAACGGCGACTGGGGCGGCAAGGCTTATGACGACATCATGGCAGTGGCCGATCATATCGCGGCGCTGCCTTACGTAGATGCGGACCGGATGGCGGCGGCGGGAGGGTCGTTCGGGGGGTATATGATCGATTGGATTCTGGGGCATACCACTCGATTTAAAGCACTTGTATCGCATTCCGGGGTCTACGATTTACGCAGCATGGCGGGAGAAACCGAGGAGTTGTGGTTTCCGGAGTGGGAGTTCAAAGGCATGCCTTGGGACAACCCGGACATGTACGCGAAATGGTCGCCCAGTTTTTTCGCTAACAACTTCAAAACACCCACTCTAGTGCTGCACGGCGAGCTCGATTACCGGGTTCCGGTAGGCCAGGGCATGCAATTATTCACGGCGCTCCAACTCAACAAGGTTCCGTCGAAAATCGTGCTGTTTCCGGACGAGGGACATTGGATTTCGAAGCCGCAAAATAGTGTGTTGTGGTACGGCCAGTTTCTGGAATGGGTCGGGGAATGGCTCAAAAAGCCGTCAAATTAGTGCTTAAATGCGCTCATTACGCGCTCAGCGTAGCCTTATTTGACCTTATTTTGACCTCCTGCAACGGTACACCCGAGTCGCGGCTCCGGAAAAGCCTGGCGATGCAGACCACGGGAGTGATCCAGTTGCCGCCGGGGGTGATCGAGGTTTCCTCAGAATTGCGGCTTGCACCGGGCGCGCACGATTTGGAAATTGTGGGCGCGGGAACTGTTTTCAAAGCGGCGCGGGACTTCAGGGGACGCGCGATCCTGGTCGCCGAAAATGCGCGCACGATCCGTTTTCGCGGTTTCTCGATCGACGGGAATCGCGCGGCGTTCGATCAGCCGATGGAGATGGCTCCTTCCGAGAATGCGTTCCGAATTTTCTATTCGCATAACGGCATCCTGCTGGATCGAGTGGAGGGTGCGGAGATTTTGGAAGTGCAGTTCGCGGCGATTCCGAGTTTCGCGGTGATCGCGAGCCGATGTTCGAAAATCAGAATCAAGAGTGTACTGGTAGAAGATTCGGGAACCCGGAATGCGAAGGGGCGCAACAACACGACGGGAGGGATCGTCATCGAAGAAGGGTCCTCCAATTTCGAGGTGAGGGAGTCGCGATTCCGGCGTATTCGCGGAAACGGATTGTGGACGCATTCTCTTTACACATCGCCCAGACTGCACGATGGAGTGTTCGCGGGGAATCGATTCGAGCAGATTGGACGCGACGCGATTGAAGTAGGCGCGGCGTCGAATGTCCGGGTGGAGGAGAATAGCGGCGACCATATCGGATATCCGCCCGAAGCGGTGGACGTCGAGAATATGGGGACGCCCGTGGCGATCGATACAGCGGGCAACGTGGACCAATCGGTATACGCGCGCAACAAGTTTGAGGAGATTGACGGGAAATGCATCGATCTGGACGGCTTTCACGACGGGTCCGTGGTCGAGAATCGATGCGTAAACAGAGGCTCGCCGGCTTCGTATCCTTACGGTCATTTTGGAATCGTAATGAATAACACCGATCCAAATATGCATTCCGAAAACATCGAAATCCGCGGCAATGTGATCGACGGAACGAAATTCGGAGGGCTGTTCCTGATGGGCAGCGGGCATCGGGTGACGGGCAATTCGTTTTTGCATCTAAATAAAGCCGAGTGCAACGAAAATGCGAAACAATTCGGGTGCATCTATAAAGCCGATGAGCCGGAAATGCTGGAGAGCGGGATCTATCTGAGCAAGGGCGTGGTGCGAATGGAAGAAGTGCGTGGGAACGTGATCCGCGAAAATACGATCTCCGGGCACAAGATGAAAACGCGGTGTATCGCGGCGGGGCCGGGCGTGAGTCTGAAGGAGAATTCGATGGGGGCGAATGCGTGCGAGGACTTCACGATGGATCCGAAATATCCGTTTCATGGGGCGTCCCGGTAAATTCGACATGCGCATGGGCTGGTGCAGTATGCTGATTCTGAATGTCCATTGAGTTTAAGAATGTTTCGGCGCCTCCCTTGACGGGGTTTCGGGCGGTTGCACCGTCGGGGGCGATCATCGGAGTGGTGGGCGATAAAGGTTCGGGAGTAACGGAGTTGCTGAAGCTTGCCTGTGGGGTTTTGAAGCCCCAAGAGGGCGAAATTGTAGCTGCGCCGGAGAGGCGGTTCGTCGCATTGGGCGAAACGTTGAACCTGGCGCCGGCGGCAGTGGTGGCGCTCGATCAGGCTTTGGCGACGCAAGATGCGGTGGTGCGGGCCAGGACTTTGACGGGGCTCGACCGGCTGCGGCGCGCGGGGACAACCGTTTTGCTGGCATCGCACGAAGACCGTTTGCTCGAAATGCTGTGCGACGAGGTGTGGTGGCTGGAAGCGGGCGCGTTAGCCGCGAAGGGGGATCCGCGAGAGACGCTTCGAAAATATAAGCGAGCTGTTTCGGAGAAAATCCGGAGTTGGGGCGAGACGATTCCTCCGCGAATCGCGCCGTCCTATCGAAGGGGCGATGGGCGGGCAGAGGTGATTTCGCTGGAAACGCTGGGCACCGACGGGAAACCGACCATCGTATGGAAAAGCGGCGAGATGGTGAGCATCAAGGCGAGCGTGCGATTTCACGAGGCCGTACAGGAGCCGGTGCTCGGCATTCTGATCCGCACGCAGATCGGGTTTGAGGTTTACGGCACCAATACCGACCTGGAAGGCGTGAAAATCGGTCCGCGCGCGGCCGGCGATACGGTGACGCTGACGATTTCGTTCTTATGCGATCTGTGTCCGCATCCTTATACATTGACGGTGGCGTCGCACGATCCGGATGGGACGGCTCACGATTGGCTGGAGGATGCGGTGGCGTTCACGGTCACGGATGAGAGGTATACGGCGGGGGTCGCAAATTTGCGGGCTAAGGTGGTGGTGGAGAAGTAGGTGGCATTTACGCGGGTTTGCTCTGCCGTCCTCGGGCATGGAGCACTTCTTTACGGGAGCGGGAAATAGAGCTGACGAAGACTGATCTCCTCTCGGTCAAAGGCTGGGATTCTACGCAGGTGTCTGTTTGCGGGCTGCGCCTCGGAATGTCTCGCGCCGACGCAAACTCAATCGTCCGCAATGAAGGTATTCAACTTCGGCAGCACGGAGGCCACTACGAGCTGTTACCTTGCTCGGATTCCGAGTATTGCGATACCTATGATCAGGACTATTGCGCTGGAATCCGTTTGCGATTTGGAAAACCGGAAGTGATCTCTGAGCTCACAATTCAATGCGCACCTGAGTGGGCTGCCCTGCCTGGGAGAAAGACCAACGTCACTAGCAGATTTCGCGGACGCACTTTGCAGTTCTTCCGTGGCGAGTATTCGATTGACCTTAGGTTAAATCTATTTGGGCCGGAGCATGCTCAAGATCAAGTCAGCGACGGGCAGTTCGGCGACAAGCTGAAAGATGTTCGATATCTTTGCTCGACGCAAGGATTCACCGTAAGGGTCTCTCCAGAAGGATATGGAAGTCCCAACTTGAACTTCTTGAGGTAAGTTTCTATACGCCACGGATTCGGAATTAGCGATCCGACTCGCGCTTAAGAGCTTCGTGAAGCAGCGTCTTAATGTAGGTCGGGTCGGGAATGCCTTTCTTCCGCGCCAGCGTCTGCGCCGCCGCAATGTCAGGCGCGGACAAGCGGGTTGACATTGGCTGCAAGATGGGCCGATACATTAACCCGCGGGTCCATCCTTTCGCGTTCGCAAGGTCTGTGATGTCGCTGATGTCGATCGAAGGGTTTTTACGGGTCTTGCGCGTTTCTGTCATCGACACGATCTATCGTCGCGTTTGCGACTCTCGCGTGGGTCGGGGCTCAGTTTGGAGGCGGAGGGCATGGGACGGCGGCTGAAGCCACCGCTGCAAGCTGAAGCTCGCGCCACCATCATTTTGATGCGCAGAGCTTTTTGGCTAGTGGGTAAACTATCAGGCCGCAGATTGCTACTCCGATTGCTAGTGGCGCTGCACCGATTTCTCCGATTTTTTCGTTGCGATTCAGGACTGCGGCGATTACAAGTAGCAGGCAGGGCGGTGCGGCGATCGCGATGGCTCCTCGCAGCCCTCCCGGGATTCGGAATGGACGCGCTAATCCTGGCTGGCGGATTCGCAGGACGATCAAGGCTACGAACTCCAGGATTAAGCTTGCACCGTACAGCAGGAGGTCCATCAGCAGGATTCGTTCGAGGCTCAGACTGAGCGCCAGGATCCAGATGGTTCCGCACAGCAATAACGCGCACCACACGCGGCGGAGAATATGGGGAGCAAGATGATCTTCGGCCATTGCCATAGGGATGCGCGAGTAGGACATGGTCAAGGAGTTCACTTGGCCCACGACGCTCACCATGATCGTCAGGAGGACCGGTACGGCCAGCCAGGGGCGGATGCCGCCGGCCAGGCTTACCCAGGCTCCGTCCGACCAACTGGTGGAGGATACGCCCGCGTATCCTACGGCTAGAATCGGCACGATATAGACGAGCGCGACGGCTGCCACGGACCAGAACATTGTTCGCGGATATGTTTTTTGTGGATCTTTGACCTCCTGGGCCACGGTGGACGCGTTATCCCAGCCCATGAAATTCCACATCGCGATTACCAGGCCGGAGTACCAGGTCCCATGAACGGCGCCGGTGGGAATTCCACGATGCGGAGCTAGAGCGACCATCGCGCCGAACGGAGCGAGCAGCAGCAGGCCGAGCACGATGGAACCGTCACCGACCGCTTTCGCGCCTAGCATGTTCCACGCTACGCAACCCAGAATGACAACGACCGGTATCAAGACTCGATATGGATTGTGAGTTGCCGGAGGCCACAACTGGCCTAGCGATAGGACGAAGATCGCCGGGTACGCAGCCATGTCGAACACGCTTGCAGCCAGAGAGAGCCAAGCTTCCTGAAATCCCCAGAAAGGGCCGAGGGCGCGGCGAACCCAAACGTAGAAGCCGCCTTCCGCGGGGATTGCGGCGGCTAATTCGCCGACCATCATGCCGGTTGGCAGCGCCCAGATCAGAGGGATGACAAGCAGAATCGCGACGGCGCCGGCATAGCCCGCTTGTTGAACCAGCCCTTCAATTCCATAGGGGCCGCCCGAGACCATGAAGAACGTCGCGGCTACCAGCGGCAGCAGGCCAAGTTTGTTTTTCATCGGTCTGGGATTTCATAATCTCATTCCGAGCGTAGCGAGTGCATGGGATCGGCGGCGGCGGCGCGGCGCGCGGGTAGATAACACGCGAGCGTGGTGGTAGCGAGCGCGAGCAGCGCGACGGCCGCGAAGGTGAGCGGGTCCGTCGCCTTCACACCGAAGAGCAAGCTGCCGAGCAATCGCGTCAGGCCGGCCGCGCAGAGCAGACCGACCGCCGCGCCCGCGACCGACAGGGCCAAGCCTTGGCCCAGAATCAGGCTCAACAGATCCCAGGGGCGGGCGCCGAGCGCCATCCGGAGTCCGAACTCGTGCATGCGCTGATTGACAGAATACGAAATCACGCCGTACATTCCGAAGGTCGCGAGGATCAGCGCGAGGAGCGCGAACAAGCCGACCAAGAAGAGCGCGAAACGCTGCGTGGAGAGGGCCGCCTGGGTGATCTGATTCATGAGGCGCAGGTCGGCGACGGCGAGCTCCGGGTCAAGCTGGCGGACGGCGAGGCGGAATTGACTGGCGAGCAGAGTGGGGTCGGCCGCGGAGCGCACGGCTACCAGCAGATCTCTGGCGGGCTGCTGCGCGTGCGGCATCCAGAAGGCGTTATGGATCGAGGTCGAGGTGGGCTCATCCTTGACGTCGCGCACGATGCCGACGATCTGCATCCAATCTTTTTCCTCCGGGCGGCTACGGAAGGAGATTCGCTTGCCTAGCGCACTCTCACCGGGCCAATAATGTTTCGCCATGGATTCGTTGACGATGATCACGAAGGGACCGTTCGCGTCTTCGCGGCCGTCAAAGAATCGGCCGCCGACCAATGGAATGCTCAGAGCGTGGAAATAATCGGTCGTCGCGACGTGGTACCGCGCGGTGGTTTTTTGGTTGTACTCGTCGGAGCGGCCCTCTATCTTGTAGCCGTCGGCGTTGCCGTCATAGCCGGTCCAAGGGAGATCGCTGCCGGCGCCGGCGTATTGGACGCCGGGCAAAGATTCGAGATTGGCGATCAGTTGCTGATAGAACTGGACGCGCTTAGACGGATCGCGATAACGCTGATAGGGAAGAGAGAGGGAGGCGGTCAGGACCTGTTGGGACTGGAAGCCGGGGTCGGCGCGCAGCAGGTTGACGAAGCTATGAAGCATCAATCCGGCGGCAATGAGCAGCACGCTCGCGAGGCCGGTTTCGCCGACGACCAGAAAATTTCGCAATCGCAACTGGCTGGTGCTGCCGCTGGTGTTTCGACCACTTTCGCGGAGGCTGTTTTGAAGATCGGTGCGCGAGGCGGTGAGCGCGGGGACGAGGCCGAAGAGCAGCCCCGTGAGGATCGCGACGGCCAGGGTGAAGACGAAGACCGTGAAATCCAGGCGAATTGCTGAGGCGCGCGGAAAGTCGGCGGGAAGAAAACTCACGAGTACGCGAACGCCTCCGACGGCGAGCAGCGTTCCGAGAATGGCTCCGGCCAACGCGATCACCAGGCTTTCGGTGAGCAACTGGCGTACGATTCGTCCCCGGGCGGCGCCGAGTGCGGAGCGGACAGCGATTTCGCGAACACGGGCGCTGGAACGGGCGAGCAGCAGGTTCGCGGCGTTCACGCAGGCGATCAGCAGGAGCAGGCCGACAGCGGCGAGTAGCACCAGCAGCATGCGCTGCGAACGTCCGACGATTTCCTGGTAGAGGGGGATGGTGTAGATGCGCCAACCGCGGCCAGTGTGTTCTTTCTTAAGTTGTTCGAGAACGGCGCTGAGATCGGAATTGGCTTGCGCGTACGTGATGCCGGGCTTGAGACGGCCGATGGTATCCATGAAATGCGAGCCGCGGTCGTTCGGCATTTGGTACAGGGAGTAAGGCATCCACAAGTCGACGGTGTCTCCGTCGGCGACGGCCTGGAAATTGTTGCCCGGATGCTGTGCGTCGGGAGCCATCACAGCGACGATCGTAAAGGTCTCGGCGTTAAGCGTGATGGTGCGGCCGATGATGGTCGGGTCCGCTGCGAAACGTCCTCGCCACAGATGGTCGCTCAGGATGGCGATGCGGCCTCGCTCGGCGAGTTCATCGTCGGTCGTGAAATCGCGGCCGCGCGCAGGTTTCAGGCCAAGCATCCCGAAGTATCCCGCCGTCACGCTGAATGCTCGCAACATCACGGGATCGGTGCCGCCCCCGGATAGCTGCACGTCGCGGCGGGTCATCGCGGCGATGGATTCAAAGGTGCGATTGCGCTCCCGAAAATCGCGAAAATCATTGGGATTTAGAGGGAATTTGGGCTGCGCGTCGCTTTGGAAATAGACACGCACCAGGCGCTCCGGCTGACGAAACGGCAGAGGACGCAGCAGTACACCTTGAATCACGCTGAAGATCGCGCTGTTGGCACCGATGCTGAGTGCGAGCGTCAGCACAATGATGATGGTGAATCCCGGCGCGCGAGCCAGAGTGCGAGCGGCGTACCGTAGATCGTTCCAAATGTTTTCAATATGATTGGTGCGGCGCATGTCGCGGCATTCCTCCTGAATCTGGGCAAGGCCGCCGAGGCTGCGTTTTGCGGCGGTATACGCGTCTGCAAAAGACATTCCCCGGGCGAGATTTTCCTGCATCTGCTGGTTGACGTGAAAAGAAAGCTCGCGATCCAGCTCGTGTTCGGCGCGGCTTCGTCCGAAGAGGGATCGGAGGCGCAGAAAGAAAATGTCGAGAAGGCGTTTCATCCGGACGCTCCCAGGCGGAGGACGAGCCCTACGGCGCTCGACAAACGCTCCCATTGAGCGAGCTCTTTCTGAAGTTGGGTTCGGCCGGCGCGGGTGAGGGTGTAGAACTTCGCATCTCTTCCGCCATCGGTGAGGCGCCAGTCGGATCTGATCCAGCCCTGCTGTTCCAGCCGATGGAGCGCAGGATACAGCGCGCCCTGGCTGATTTGCAGGACCTCCTTCGAGACTTGCTGAATGCGCTTGGCGATGGCCCAGCCGTGCTGCGGTTCCAGGGAAATGGAATTGAGGATCAGCAGATCCAGCGTTCCCTGGATCAGGTCCGACGATTTGCTCATCTTTTTGCTACCCCTAAGTGATCTACAACAGATCGGCGAAGAAGTTACCAAAAAGTCTGTCGTCTTCTCTTGCTCCGTGAAAACGGTTGTGCGGATGGGTTCCTATCAGGGCGTGTGGCCCCGAATTATTGGCGCGCCAAAATTCAGTCAGTTGGCTCGCAGGGCTCCCAGGATAAGCTGCCGGGTCAAATCCGGCGCTACGACTTTTCCGCCGGTGGAATACACGTCGCCTCTGAGCCAGATATTCTTCTTCACGGCGAGAATCCCGCTGCTGAAGGAAAATCCCTCTTCGCCGTCCAGATTCTCGGTGGTCGTTTGCAAGGCTTGCGCCGAGAGTTTATCGCGGACGGTTTTGAGATAGTCGTGGGCGGCGGCGGGAGTGGAAAACTTAAACCAAATCAGAGTGGCGCTGTTATCCTTGCCGACAAAGGTACACGCTTTCCCCTGCGTCGCCTTCGGGGGGAGCTTCATGTTGCTGATGCCGTTATTCTTGGTGGTCCCAAGCATTGATGAAATCAGCGCCGGTGGAACCATGGCGCACGCGTCTTCCGCTGCGAGGGCAACTCCAGGTACCAGAAAGACTACGCAGAGAAACCGTATCACTATTTACCTTCAAGAACAAAAGTGGGAGCGAGACCGGTGAGCGTCGAAAAGCTTTGCGATCCCGCAATGCTCAGCCAACTGGAGCAGCCATGCACCTTTCCATAAAAAGAGTGCGGGTGAACGTCCACCTGCATCTCCTTCATCATCAGGCTGCCGTACTGCATCAGCGGGAACACCACCTTCGCGGGATCCGCAATCTCCTGCACGACGTAGGGGCTCCGCATGGCTTGGCGAAGCGCCTTTTCCCAGCCGATGTCATCGGTTTCCGAACCTCGGAAAGAATGCTGATCGGGCGAATCGTCATTCGGTTTGAGGATTAGTTTCGCGCGATGCTTCATCACGAAATCCGGCAGATCCACGGTGTGGCCCTTGTGCGTGGTTTTCGCGGCCTGGACTAGGCGCGTCCACGGCACATGTTCCTTGATCGCGCGCCGTTCAATGGCCGGAAACTTCTCCGTGATGGCGTCGTCGGTCAACAAATCGAAGATCGCGCGCTTCGCACCCACTTCCGCGCGGAAGCTGTTCACCATGCACACGGCATGTTCTTTATACGCCCGCACCATTGGGTGCGAAAGATCGAAGCGCACCAAGAATTCCTGCAGGCGGATGCGCCGGTACACAATATCGATCGCGAAATCGCCGCGCCGCAGGACTCCGTTCCGATATTCGAGCTGCTCCGGCGATACGACTTCCGTCGGATATCCCTCGCTGGTGAAAAATTCCGCCAGCGGCGCGAAATCGCCCGGCCCTCCGGAAAATGGCTGCTTCAACTCGACAATCGCAATGCGGGGCTTTTTCTGCTTGCCTCCGAATTCCTTGTACGATTTGATCAACGCGCTCAACAGGAATTTGGTCCCGCCGAGTTTTTTCAATTTATATTTCTTGCGAAACTCTTTCACCGGCGGAGCTTCGTAATAAACATCGGCGAGCGCATCGCCGTACAGAACGCCCGCCGGAGCGTCGCCGTGATGATTGGAAAACTTCATCGACCCGTTGTTCATCACCGTGTCAAGCTGCCCGGTAACCCCTACCAACGCGTAGCCGGGATCGACCTGCGCCAACATTCTTTCGGCGGGAAGAAGCTGGATGCGCGCCAGCAGTGAAGGCGTCGAAAGCGCCATTTGTTCCACGCGAGCCATAGCCGACGAAATGGTTTCCGCCGTCTTGGCCATGGCGGCATAATCCCGGCCGCTGAGAAAATGAGGGCGCAATACCGGCGATATCGCGCGCCCGCCGAGTTTAGCGGCTTTCAACTGTTCCTGAAGAGCCTGCGCCCACCCGAGGTCAATATAGGGGCCGCTCTCAATCAGCTTGTGATAACGGGCGATAGCCTCGCCGACCTGAGTCATGTGTCTTATCGGTTAGTATCGCATGGCGAACCAACAAATGAAAAGACAATGGCTTCCGAAAATGCCACCCAACCTATTGATACAAAAAGGCTTATCAAAAATAATTCGCGTTTATCTCTGATTCTGCTTTAAGACCTTTTTCCTCAATCGGATGGACACAGGAGTCACTTCCACGAACTCATCGTCACGAATGAATTCAATGGCCTGTTCCAGGTTCAGAAGCCTGGGTGGAACCAGCCGGATCGCCTCATCGGCGCTCGACGCGCGCATGTTGGTGAGCTTTTTCTCTTTCACGATATTTACGTCCAGGTCCGAATCGCGGGCATTCTCACCAACGATCATCCCTTCATAGACTTCCGTACCCGGGGACACGAACATATCACCGCGTTCTTGAAGGTTGAACAGCGCGTAACCGGTGGTCTTACCGGCCCGATCCGCGATCAAAGATCCAGTGGGCCGGGAGGGAATATCTCCCTGCCATTCGATGTATCCGGAGAAGAGCGAATTCATGATCGCCGTCCCCTTGGTATCGGTGAGCATTTCGCTGCGCAGACCGATCAGCCCGCGCGAAGGAATCTTAAATTCCAGACGCACGCGCCCCGACCCGTGGTTCACCATCTTCTCCATCTTGCCTTTGCGCGACCCGAGTTTCTCAATCACCACGCCGACAAAATTCTCCGGACAGTCGATTACCAGCAACTCTACCGGCTCACTCAGAACGCCTTCGATCTTCTTCGTCAAAATCTCCGGCTTGCCGACCGACAACTCATAGCCTTCGCGGCGCATCATCTCGATGAGGATCGCCAATTGCAATTCGCCGCGGCCCATTACCTTGAACGAATCCGGACCGCCCGCTTCTTCCACCCTGATCGAAACGTTGGTCAGCAATTCCTTATCCAGCCGATCCCGAATATTGCGCGACGTCACGTACTGCCCTTCGCGACCCGAAAACGGCGAAGTGTTGATCGAAATGGTCATCGCGATGGTCGGCTCGTCGATCTGAATATGCGGCAAAGGATCCGGCGTCTCCGCGCTGGTCACGGTCTCGCCGATAGTGATCCCTTCGACGCCAGCGATCGCCAGAATATCTCCGGTACGGCCGATCGTCTCGTCGACGCGCTTCAGTCCCTCGAACGAATAAAGCTTGGTAATCCGCGTCTTATGGAAGGACCCGTCGAGCTTCGCGATCGCTACTTCGTCTCCCAGGTTCAGCGTCCCGTTAAACACGCGTCCAATCGCCAAACGCCCCAGGTAATCGCTGTAATCCAGATTCGCGACCAGCAATTGCAGGATGTTGTCGGGATAGCCACCGGGAGGCGGAATATTTTTGAGAATCAATTCGAACAGAGGTTGCAGCGTCTCCGGTTCGCCTTCCACATCGGGCTTGGTAAAATCCGTCCGCGCGAATCCTTCTTTTCCGTTGGTGTAAATCACCGGAAAACTAAGCTGGTCCTCGGTAGCGTCCAAATCAATAAACAGATCGTAGACCTCATTCAGCACTTCCTGAATCCGCGCATCCGGCCGGTCTATCTTATTAATGACGACGATCTGCGGCAGATGCGCCTCGAGCGCTTTCATCAAAACGTAACGAGTCTGCGGCAGAGGACCTTCGCTGGCATCGACCAGCAGAATCACTCCGTCGACGATCTTGAGCGCGCGCTCCACCTCGCCACCGAAATCGCTGTGACCCGGTGTGTCGACGATGTTAATTTTGACGTCGTGATAGTGGACGCCCGTGGCCTTAGCGAGAATGGTAATGCCGCGCTCCCGCTCCAGGTCATTCGAGTCCATCACCCGTTCGGCGACCGCCTCATTCTTGCGAAAAATGCCGCTTTGACGGAGCATCGCGTCAACCAGGGTAGTCTTGCCGTGGTCGACGTGCGCAATGATGGCGACGTTGCGTATAGTTGTGTTCTTCTCGTGGGATTGCATTCGGGTGTTATCTTTGAGTCGTGCACGAGCGCGCAAGCGCGGCGCACCTTTCGATTATCTCATGCCTTTGCCTCCACAAATAGAAGCGGACGAATTCGCTCCCCACAACGCGCTTCCGTCGGTGGTCATTGTCGGGCGCCCGAACGTCGGAAAATCGACGTTATTTAACGCGATTTTAAGGCAAAGGCGATCGATTGTCGGCGATGAGCCGGGCATCACACGCGATCGGATCGCGGGCGCGGGATCGTATCGAGGCAGGCCGTTTGAGTTGATAGACACCGGCGGAATCATCACCGACGACACCGAAATGATCCCGCGCGAGATCTTGAAGCAAGCACGCGTGGCGTTAGAAGACGCGGCGCAGGTGATCTTTCTCATCGACGGACGCACCGAAATTACCGGAGCGGATCGCGACCTGGCGAAGATGCTGCGCAAGCTCGGTAAGCCAGTCTCGCTTGCGGTCAACAAGATCGACAGCCAGAAACGGGAAATGCTGACGCACGAATTTCATACTTTGGGATTCGAGCATCTCTTTCCGGTTTCCGCCGAGCATCATCTGGGCTTAGATGACCTGCTGGAGCACATCACCGCGAATTTTCCAATCGATGTCGCGCGTGCGACGAAGCAGGAACACCCTATCAAAGAATCGACCGCGGCCGAGCATGCGAAGGAATCACCAAAGATCAAAGTTGCGATCATCGGACGCCCGAATGTCGGCAAGTCGACCCTGCTCAACGCGCTCACCGGATCGGAGCGATCCATCGTCTCGCCAATCGCCGGAACCACGCGCGATGCCGTGGATGAAACGATCGTCGAGAACGGCACCGAGTACGTATTCATCGACACAGCCGGGATCCGCCGCAAAGGCAAAACGAAATTGATGGCGGAGAAGCTAAGCGTCGTGATGGCGCGCCGCCACCTGCGGATGTGCAACGTCGCCCTCTTCGTGATCGATGCGAGCGAAGGAGTGCTGGCCCTCGACGCAACTATCGCCGGCTACGCACATGAGGAAGGTCGCGCCGTGGTCATCGCCGTCAATAAGTGGGACATCGCGAAGGAAAAGGATCGTCGCAAGTTTTTAGAAGACCTTCACGACCGCTTGAAGTTTCTCGACTACGCTCCAGTGGTTCTCATTTCGGCGATGAAGAAACAAGGCACCCGCGGCCTGTTCGCACTGATCAAAAAAGCCTACGATTCCGCGAACGCGCACATCAGCACGGGCGCACTTAATCGGTTCGTGGCGGATTTGAAGTGGGAATATCGAATGAAGATTTTCTACATAACGCAAGGAAGCGTGCGTCCACCGACGTTTATCGTGTTTACAGATAAAGCAGGCGACATGCACTTTTCCGCGGAGCGATTCCTAATCAACCGCCTGCGTGAAAAATTCGGCTTCGAGGGCACGCCGATCGTGCTGAAGACCAAGCGTCGGTAGCACCACGTTTCACGCAAAGGCGCGAAGCTCGCAAAGAAAAACCTGGCGCCTTTGCGTTTTCGGACGGAGTGGAAGAGTCCGTGGCATTAGGTAAACTTGTCAGGTTTGAAGGAGTCTTCGGAGTAGACTTGGATTCCGACGCGCCCATTCGGCGCAAGTCGGCCTTCGATACGCGCTGAGACTTGCCTCACGTGTGCCGCGACGGATGGATTATTAAGAGGCAAGCTAACAACGCGGGAACCAAACAAGTAGCAGACGTTGGCCACTTATAACAGATAGCCTGCTTCCTGAAAAATGGTTGTGAAGAGGGTGATGGCTCAAGGATCAGAGATCTGGCCCTCGATATGCTCCATAAAACCATGCGGACTTAGCAAGCGAGTGCGAAATCCCTGCGACGACCAATCCAACACTTTGCCGATCCGCAGCGGATGTCACAGGAGGAAGAATCAGTGTGTCGGCGGTAATTTTCCGCGTTCGAGTTCGGAAACCCGGTTTTCCAACCAGCCCATACGCTCCACCAGCTCGTCCGCATGGCGAAGTCGAACGTCAACAGGACGCGCCCACTCATAAAATCCCCTCAGCAATTCGGTTTGGGAATCGCGGATCTTTTCAGTCAACGTATCGTTGACCTGCCGAACAGCCTCGGCGATATCGTGCGACGTTTTTTCATTAATCTGCCGAACGGCATCGGTAAGATTTTGGTTGACTTGCTGAACGGCGTCAGCGAGATCCTGTTTGGTTGCTGGCTCACTATTCACACCCAACTGAATACCACAATTCCGACCAGTGTGCCATCATATGCTCTTATGCGCTTGTTGCTCCCCTTTCTCGCCGTCTGCTCCCTCGCGTTAGCGCAGCAGATGGACGACGACTTCGCGAAATCCGTCAAAGATTGGACCACGAAACCCGAATTCATGAGCCCTCTCGTCGACCATCTTCCCAAAGGCGGCGCGGTTCCCAGCCCCAAGGACGTGCTCGGCTATTACATCGGAGCGCCCAAGAAACTCACCTATTACGTCGACATTCTGCGTTACTACCGCACCCTCGCTTCGAAATCTCCGCGCGTGAAGGTGCTGGACATCGGCAAGACCGATGAAGGCCGCGAATGCGTCATCGTATTCGTCGGCTCTGAAGATTCGATCAAGAACCTCGAAACCGAGCGCCAGAATTTAGCCCAACTCGCCGATCCGCGCAAGATCAGCGAAGCCGATGCCCGCGCGATTATCGCCAAAGCGAAACCCATCTATCACTTGATGGGAGGCCTCCATAGCGCTGAAACCGGTCCACCTGAAATGCTGATGGAACTCGTCTACCGCCTCGCCACTGAGGACACGCCGCTGATCAAGACGATTCGCGACAACGTCATCGTTTCTGTGACCCCCGTCGCCGAGCCCGATGGACGCGACCGCTACGTCGACTGGTATTACAAATACAAAATCAACGAAGTCGGCGAGAACGACAGTATGGGCAACCCTCCGTACTGGGGCAAGTACATTTATCACGATAACAATCGCGACATCAATTATTCGCAGATGAGCTCGCAGCGCCTGCTGAGCTGGTATCTGCAATGGCACCCGCCAATCATGCATGAGCTGCACGAGTCTGAACCTTTTATGTATACGTTCAGCGGCCAGGATCCGCAAAATCCCACGCTTGATCCGATTCTTTACGGCGAATTGCCGTGGTTCGCGGATTTCGAGATGGCGCAAATGATCAAGTACGGCATGCCCGGCGTCTGGACCCACGCGTTCGTCGATATGTGGTCGCCCGGATATCTCGGCTTCATGTCGTCGAATCATAACGGCATGCTGCGAATGTACGAAATCATGGGCAACGGCGGCGCAAACACCATGCATCGCCGGATCAATGGACCGGAAGGCGGCGGGCGCGGAGGCGCACCGGCGGGCGGTGGACGCGGAGGCGGAATGACGGCGCGCGAATGGTATCGACCGGTGCCTCCGTATGCCGAGGTCGATTGGTCAATGCGCAATAATACCAACTACAGCGAGACGGGAGTGCTCTCCGCGCTCCAATTGACCGCCGCGTTCCCGCAGATCGTTCTCGAAAATTTCTACAAGAAGAGCAGAAATTCAGTCGATGCCGGGAAGAAGGATGACATCCACGGCTACGTGCTTCCCGTCGGCCCGGATCAAACCCGGGTCGCGTTCGTTGTGAACACGCTGCGCATGCAAGGCATCGAAGTGGGTCGCGCCAAGAGCGAAGTGAAGCTGAAGGAAGGAACGTACCCAGCGGGAACCTTTATCGTCAAACGCGATCAGCCCTACGGTCGCCTTGCGAAAATCCTGCTCGAAAAGCAAAATTTCCCGGATCCGGCTCTAACCACCTACGATGACACTGGTTGGACCATGGGTTTGATGACGCATTCGAAAGTAGTGGAGAGCTTCGATAAGACCGTCCTCGACATACCAACCGACAACGTCGAAAAATTCGAGGTCCATGGCGAAATCGCGGGAGGCCCGGCGGCGCCCGGCGGGTATGCGGTGGTCGAAAACGGATCGAATAATCTGGTCACGCTGCGCTATCGCTTGAAGGACATCGGCGTGCGTGCCGTAGAACAACCATTTAAATCCGGCGACCAGGAGATTCCAGCCGGGTCTCTGATTTTTCCGGCGAGCTCCTATGAAAAACTAAAGTCCGCCGTCGAGCCGCTCGGTCTGAAAGCAGTCGCATTGACCCTTGCGCCCACGGTTCCGATGCACGACGTCGATCTGCCGCGGCTCGCTATCTTTTCGACCTGGGGCAATACGCAGGAAGTCGGCTGGGTGCGCTACGCATTCGATAAATTCGAAGTGCCCTACGACCTTATTTATAAGGAACGCGTCAAACAGGGCAATCTTCGTGCCGCCTACGATGTCATCGTGATCCCCAATCAGGGCCGCACTTCGAAAGGGCTGGTCTACGATCTCGAGCCCAAGGCGAAGCCGCTGCCCTACAAGAAATCCGACGAGTTCAAAACCCTCGGCATCTATGGCGAATCGGACGACATCACTGGAGGCATGGGCCTCGAAGGCGTCGTCGAACTGCAAAAGTTCGTCGAAGCCGGAGGCTTGATGATCACGCTCGGCACCGCCAGTTCCTTCCCCGCCGATTTTGGCATCACCCGCAAAGTGGAAGCCGCGCGCACGACGGCCGCCTTCTATGCTCCCGGTCCGATTGTCGAAGCCGAAATTATGCGCCCGGTTCATCCCGTCTTCTACGGATACACCGAAAAAACTCAGCCCGTGCGTTGGGCCAACGGTCCGCTATTGAATGTCCCCCTCGCGGACCGCGAACAGCAGGTGCTGATGCGTTTCCCGGGCGGCGATCAGGCGGTGCTCAGCGGCCTGATGAAAGGCGCCAACGAAATTCGCGGCCGCCCTGCGATTCTCGATGTGCCGGTCGGCCAGGGACAGGTTTTGATGTTCGCGACCAACCCCATTTACCGCTGGCAGAACTTCGGCGAGTTCAACATGCTCTTCAACGCCATCCTGCATTACAACGATTTTAAGGTTAAGTAACTAGCCGACTCTAAGGTCGAATTCAGGGAAATATCTAGCCGGTTGCCCGCAAAACGCGCCTTCCTCTCGCGCTATACAGAGCAGCGGAGTGCTCTCGTGTGCCGGAGCGTGTTTTACCTGTATCGAAAAGCTTTCCAAACAAGAACGATGGCGCCGGCGAGAAATCCAAGGAGCGCTTGAAACTCCTGATTTTTCTTGTAAATAGACCATCGAAACCGTTTCGAGCTGCTTCCGCCTAACCTCGGGAGCAGCTTCGGAACCTTCTGCGCATAGCTCGCATATTCGGGGAACAGCTTTCGGAGGTGCTGTTCCTCCAGTTCCACCACCGGCAGGTAGATCAACAGAAAAACCGCCGCGAACAGCACGCCCAATTCCCAGCGCCGCGACGCGACCACCAATCCCGCCGCCGTCAGTAGCGTTCCTATATATAAAGGATTACGCACATAGGCATACGGGCCCCCGTCGGCGAGCGTTGTATTCTTTTCGAGATGTCCCGCGGCCCACGCGCGCAAGGCGAGCCCCAGGATCGACACCGGAAATCCGACGGCCAACGACCCGGGCGAAGGCGCCGACAACCATAGAAATGCGGCGACCAGGATGAATCCGCTAGGCACCCGTAATTTCGCGACGGCATCAGCGTAGGGTTTCGGAAAACTCACGCGGGCAGCGCCTCAAGGACGTCGTCCGGCGAAATCGCGCGCATACTGTGGTGCGCGTCGACAGCTCTCTTATAGGTGGTCGCGACGCCCGCCGACCGCAACACCCGGATGGTGCCTCCGTAAGGACCGTTGCGCAAAGGGTCCGTCGGCCCGAAAATCGCGACACCGGGTTTGGACAGCGCGGCAGCCAGATGCAGCGGTCCGCTATCGACGCCGACCACTGCCTGTGCGCGACGCGTCGCATGAATCAGCCCGGCAATCCCCGACAGATGCACCCGGGCCCCGCGAATGGTCGATAGAATCTCCCCCGCGTCAGGTGGCCCGTTAACCACCAACGGCACATCGAGCCGTTCCGCCAGTTCCTGGTAGAACTCGACCGGCCACTGCTTCGATCCCCAGCCTGCCAGAGGGCTCGCCAGGACGAATCTTCCTTCGGGCAACGCGCCCTCCGGCGATCCTTCGGGAAGCGAAAACGTGTGCAGCAAACTCGACGCACCGGCGGCTGCGGCCAATTCCAGATTGCGATCCACGACGTGCGGAGCCCGCGCCTCGACGCACATTGAATAAAACAACGAAGCCGCTTTCTCGCGCACCTGCGAGCGATGAAATCCCGCGATCCGGTCAGGCCGTGCGGCGGCGGCGATCAGCGCCGATTGAATCAGCCCCTGAAAATCGACCGCCAGATCGAATCGATGTTCGCGAAACTTCCGCCTCGTTCCCAGCACCCCGCCGAGCGTCCGTTCGAACGGAATTACCTCATCGACAAACGGATTGCCTTCGAGCAAAGGCATCCACCGCGTGCGAATCACCCAACTCAAGTGGCTGTGAGGGAAACTATGCTTCAAGCTCGCCACCGCGGGGAGCGCGTGAATGATGTCACCCATCGCACTGAGACGGACTACCAGGATGCGCATCGGTTCATCAGCTTAAGACGCGGCCTTTTGCCGTAAGTGTACGTGCCGCAACAGCGCCTCGAAGCGCCGATCGTCTTCTTGTTCCAGATTAACTTGGGGGACCAGACCGTCCGCCAATTCCGAAACGTAATCCACGGCGCGCAACCCCGCTACCAGTTCTGCTCTCGCAGCAGCCGGAAGAATCGCATTTTTCGGCGTGGCGATCAACACCAGAAGCTTTGTGCTATCGGTTTTCAGCGCCGCGAGACGCTCCGCGTGGGAGGCGATCAAAGGGTCGAAGTAGCCGCTCACCACGATCGCTCCGGAGGCAGCGATGCCGGCAGCTTGTACAGCATCGATGATTTTCTTGCGCGTGTCCATGCTGTTCACAGGCTAAAGCCTGTGCCACCTTATGCTGGGAGGTGGCACAGACTTTAGTCTGTGTTCCAAAATTTGCATCAACTCTCTATTTCAACAGGTCCAACGCCACTTGCGCCACTCGATCGGCTTCCACGCGCGTCATGCAGCGGTGATCGATCGGACATTCTCTCTTCAGGCAAGGACTGCACTCCACCGGTTCCCGCACGATACGCGCCAGCGGACCGGTCGGGCCGGTGCCCACCTCGTCGGTCGCCCCGAACACTGTGACCGTCGGCACGCCGAGCGCGGACGCGATGTGCATGGCGCCCGAATCGTTGGTCAGGTAGACCCGGCACGCCGCGGCCAGATCGATAAATTCCCCCAGCGTCGTATCGCCCGCAAAATTTTTCGCCGGAGCCCTGCATGCTGATTCGACGAAAGCGCACAGCTCGCGCTCCGCTTGCGATCCGAAGATGGCGATTTTCCCGCCGAGGTCCAGAGCCACACGGCTGGCAGCGGCGGCGAACCGGTCCGGCAGCCATTGCTTCGCAGTCCCATACGCGGCCCCCGGACTGACCCCGACGATATTTTCCCCCATTCCCAACGCACGGAACCGAGCAAGCCCGGCCAGACGCGCGGCGGGCGCTCCATCCAGGCGGATCGAATCATTCTCCGGCAATCTGTCGAGAATCCCCGCGCGGTGAAGCAGCTCCAGATAATAAAAACGTTCATGTGCGGGAATTTCACCACGCTTGGGAACAGGAATCGCGCGCGTCAGCAGCAGGCTGCGCCCATCCCGCGCATAACCGATTCGTTCGGGGATTCGCGCGGCGAAGGCGACGGCAGCGGCTTCGAACGCGTTTTGAAGCAGGATCGCACAGTCGAAATTTTCGCCCCGCAGAGATCGGGAAGCGGCCCATTTCGAAGCGAGGTCGTTAGCCGTATAGGGAATCACGCGATGGCAAAACGGCTCCCGGCCGTAGAGATCAGCGACCCACGGCTTGGCCAGGATGGAAATGTCCGCGTCGGGAAATTTTTCGTGCAAAGCGTGAAGGGCCGGCAGGGACATGACGGCGTCGCCCACCCAATTGGTGGCGCGCACCAGAATCTTGCGATAGGACACTACCTCTTAGTTTAGTGTGCCGGCCGTCAGAGAGCGGGTAGACGCTGTAACCTGAAAGCATGCGGATCGCACTTCTGCTCCTCTCGGCGGTGTGCGCACAGGCGCAGCGGGTCATCGCCGTAAACGTCGACGGCATCATTCATCCTGTCACTGTAGAGATTATTTCCCACGCGATCGACCAGGCGTCGCGCGAGAATGCCGCGGCGATTCTCCTGCGCCTCAACACACCGGGCGGCATGGTCGATGCGAGCCGCGAGATTGCGTCCAAAATCGAAGCTTCCCGCGTACCGGTAATCTCCTACGTGACCCCCAGCGGAGGTCGCGCCGCTTCCGCCGGATTCTTCCTCTTGGAAGCCTCCGACGTAGCCGCCATGGCGCCCGGCACCAACACCGGCGCGTCGTCTCCGGTTCTCCTGAACGAGCAGATGGACCCGGTGATGCGTCACAAAATCGAGAACGACCTGTCCGCGTGGCTGCGCAGCACTGTGTTAAAGCGCGGCCGCAATGTCGAGTTGGCCGAGACCACCGTTCGCGAGGCGAAAGCGTTCACGGAGAAGGAAGCCCTGGACGCTCACCTGATCGATCGCATCGCACCCGACGAACGTACCCTCCTGGCGCAGTTGAACGGAACCGCCATTAAGCGCTTCAACGGCACGGACGAAATACTGCATACCGGCGGTGCGGAAATCGTGGATTACCAGCCCGCATGGCGGGAGCGGATCATCGCGGCGATCGCCGATCCCAATATCGGATTCGTTCTCCTGGTCCTCGGTGCCCTGGGGATTTATGTCGAATTCTCCGCGCCCGGCTTGATCTTCCCGGGCGTCGCCGGAGGCATTCTGGCGCTACTCGGCCTTTCCTCGCTGACAGTGCTGCCGATCAATTGGGCAGGCGCCGCGCTGCTGATTCTCGGCGTCTCGCTGTTCGTGCTGGAGGCAAAATTCGCTTCGCACGGCATTTTAGGAGTAGGCGGAACCGTGGCCATGGTGCTCGGCGCGACCCTGTTGATCAATGGCCCGCCGGAGATGCGGATTCATCTGTCGACCGCTTTGGCCGTGACGATTCCCTTCGCGCTGATCACCATGTTCCTGGTCACGCTAGTGATTCGGGCGCGCCGGAACAAAGCGGTGATGGGCAGTGACACGCTGGTAAATCAAATCGCCGAGGCGCGGACGCCCCTAGCGCCCTCAGGAACAGTATTCTTACAAGGTGAATACTGGAACGCGGAGTCGGAGGTCCCTGTGGACAAAGGAGTGCAGGTCCGCGTAGTATCGGTGGACGGGCTAAAGCTCCACGTGTCGCCGGTAGGGAAATGAAATTCCCCCTGCCCCACCACGACAAAGCAAGCAGTTACAGAACGGTGGGACAGGCGGTTTCGCCTGTCGACACATACTCTGGCGCCCGGCGTTGTGCCGGCCCATAACCCCATGCGTGAGCTTGGGGACAGTAAGCAAATTCTTCACACGCTCCCAATCCTTGCCTCGACGGATATCAGTGCTCTACCGAGCCGCGACCGCAGGAAGCGATCTCTTCGCCGAGTTTTTCAAAATCGGACCCTCGGGCCGATATTCCCCCACGGTATAAGCTTGACGGAGACTGATCGGCACGATATAACTGTTCGGGCTTGTAACGATCCGGTGAAGTTACGCTTCCTATGTTGGTGAAGGAATCCACGTTGACCGTCGAATTTGCCTCTGAGTCCGTCGAGGAAAACCTGCTGGCAGCCCTCGCGCACGAAATCCGGCAGCCCCTCGGAGCCATCGAATCCATCGCCTACTACCTGTCCCTGGTGCTTCCCGAGGACGATAAGCATCGCGAACAACTCGCCCGGGTCCAACAGTTGGTGGAGCAATCGAGCTGGATTCTTTCGAACGGCTTGGCAATGATGGACCAGCGGCCAGCCCGGCTCGAAGCGCTCGACGTCTCCGAACTGATCGCCCAGGCGATCTCCGCCCGTCCCCCGTCGCTCGATCCGCCGATCATCTTCCACTTGGCGGCTCGGCCGTTGGTCCGGCTTGATCCCGGTTACGGACGCGCGTTGATTGAGAATCTGCTGGCGCTGTTCCGCCAGGTCGCCACCAAGACGCATCCCATGCGTTTGCGAACCGGCATCGCCTCCGATGGCGTCGAAATCGATTTTTCGACCAAGGCGCCCGGCTATTGCTCGATTGCGTCCTTGCCTCCCGGCTCCGGCTTAAGTCTCGACTCCGCTCACCGTATCGCCGCGATGCATGGCGGGAGGTTGCAATACTCCATCGATCCGGTGAGTGGGATTCGGGTGCGGGTGATGCTACCATGAAGTTTCCCCGACATGGCTGTTGTTGTTCCGGACATCCTCGCTCGCATTGTCGATCATAAGCGCACTGAACTGCGAAACATGTCGCAGCAGCGCGCCGAACTGGAGCGGGCGGCTGCGCATCGCAAGGACGTTCGGAATTTTCGAGCCGCGTTAATCCAGTCTCCTCCCGCCATCATCTCCGAAATCAAGAAAGCGTCGCCCAGCAAAGGCGTGCTGTTGGAGGTTTTCGACCCCGCGGCCATCGCCACGCTCTATTCGTCGGGTGGCGCCGCAGCCCTCAGCGTCCTCACCGATCGTGAATTTTTCAAGGGGTCGCTGGACGATTTGCATGCTGCGCGTACCGCGGTCGGCCTGCCTGTCTTGCGAAAAGATTTCACCATCGATGAAATTCATGTGATCGAAGGCGCCGCGCACGGAGCCGATGCGATCCTTTTGATCGCCGCGCTACTCGACGAATCGCAATTGCGCCGCTTTCGCGAATTGGCCGAGCACTACAATATGGCGGCTCTGGTGGAAGTTCACGGCGAAGAAGAACTAAACCGCGCGCTCGCCTCCGGTGCGTCGATCGTCGGCGTGAACAATCGGAATCTGCATACGTTTGAAGTGACGCTGGAAACATCGCTGCGCCTCGCCGAAAAGATTCCCTCCGGCATCATCAAGGTCACTGAAAGCGGCATTCATTCCTCCGCCGACATAAAACGCCTGACCGACTCGGGTTTCAACGCGTTCCTGGTCGGCGAGCATTTAATGAAATCGGCGGATCGCTCCGCGGCGCTACGTGAGTTGCGGTCATGATGGTCAAAATTTGCGGGATCACCAGGCGCGAGGACGCGCTTGTGGCAGTCGAGGCCGGTGCATCGGCGATTGGATTTATTTTTTATCCAAAAAGCCCCCGTTACGTGACGCCCTCCGCAGCCGCAGATCTCGGCGCAGGGCTCAATACCTGGAAGGTCGGCGTATTCGTCGATGAATCGCCCTCTGCAATTGCAGCGGTAATGCAAGCGGCGAAGCTCGACGTAGCACAAGTTTACGGCGACGCTCTCCCCGAAAATATAAGAGTCTGGAAGGCAGTTCGCTCCGCGGAACCGCGCCCGTCAGCAAGCGGACAGACGATCAGCGCCGAAGCAATCCTGCTCGACGGCCCAGCCAACGGCATCTCCTTCGACTGGACCAGCGCAATCGATCCCGACCACAAAATAATCGTAGCCGGAGGCCTCGACCCGTCGAATGTCGCCGAAGCCATCCGCATCGCCAAACCTTGGGGCGTCGACGCCAGTTCCAAACTTGAATCCGCGCCCGGAATCAAAGACCACGAAAAAGTAAGGGCGTTCATTAAAGCCGCACAGGAAGCAAAATGATCACTTCGCAACCAGACGCAACCGGACATTTCGGGCCCTATGGCGGACGTTTCGTGCCCGAAGTCCTGATGACTCCCCTCGAAGAGCTGGAGCAGGCTTACTCGGAGGCGCGCCAGGATCCGGCCTTTCAAGCCGAACTCGCCGACCTGCTAAAAAACTTCGCCGGCCGTCCGACGCCGCTCTATTATGCTAAGCGTCTCACCGAACAGCTCGGCGGCGCGAAAATTTACATCAAGCGCGAAGATCTATTGCACACCGGCGCTCATAAAATTAACAACTGCCTGGGTCAAGGCTTGCTCGCGCGGAAAATGGGCAAAAAGCGCATCATCGCCGAGACCGGCGCGGGACAGCACGGGGTCGCCAGCGCGACCGTATGCGCTCTGTTCGGCCTGGAATGCATCGTCTACATGGGCGAAGAAGACATGCGCCGCCAGCGCCTGAACGTCTTCCGTATGCGTCTGCTGGGAGCAAAAGTTGTCTCCGTAACCAACGGCAGCCGCACGCTAAAGGACGCGGTCAGCGAAGCGTTGCGCGATTGGGTGACCAACGTCCACTCGACGTATTATCTGCTTGGTTCGGCCTTGGGTCCGCATCCCTATCCGGTAATGGTGCGGGATTTTCATCGCGTGATCGGCGAAGAAACCCGCGCGGAAATCCTCAAGCGCGAGGGTCGCTTGCCCGATTCCATCTTCGCCTGCGTTGGCGGGGGCTCGAATGCCATCGGCATGTTCCATTCCTTCATTGGCGACGAAAATGTAAAATTGATCGGCGTAGAAGCCGGCGGACGCAGCGAAAAATTAGGCGAGCACGCCGCCCGATTTTCCGGTGGTTCCCCCGGAGCCCTGCAAGGCGCCTATAGCTATCTTTTGCAGGATGAGGACGGCCAGGTTTCGCTGACGCATTCGATTTCCGCGGGGCTCGATTATGCCTTGGTCGGGCCGGAGCATGCGTGGCTGCATGATCGGCATCGTGCTGATTACGTTGCCTGTAGCGACAAAAAGGCCCTCGCGGCGGCGCAAAGGCTGGCGCGCACAGAGGGGATTATTCCGGCTCTCGAATCCGCCCACGCGGTGGCCGAGGCGATCGAAAGAGCTCCGAAAGAACCTGGTAAGTTGTTTATTATCAATCTTTCCGGACGCGGCGACAAAGATACCGACATTTACCGAGAAAACCTACCCGAACTCGATGACCCGAATCCAGCAGCTCTTTGATCGAAGGAAAAGCGAAGGCAAAGCCGCTCTGATCGCCTATTTAACGGCAGGCGACCCGTCGGCCGAAGCTACGCCTGGTTTTGTCGCTGCTCTGGAACGGGGAGGAGCCGATTTAATCGAGCTCGGAGTTCCCTTCTCCGACCCTATTGCGGACGGTCCGGTGATCCAAAGAGGTTCGGATCGCGCTCTTAAAGCGGGCTTAAACGTTCATAAAGTGCTCGAAATCGCGTCCAAGATACGCTTACAGAGCCATATTCCGCTGTTGTTATTCACTTACGTAAATCCGGTGCTTCGCTACGGTCTGGAAAACCTGGCGCGGGACGCCAAAGCCGCGGGAATCGACGGCTGCCTGCTGACCGACGTAAGTGTCGAAGAAGCAGATGTTTACGTAAACGCGATGCGCGCCGCTGGACTCGACACGGTATTTCTCGCCGCACCCACCTCCACACCGGAGCGTTTAAAGCTGGTTGCGAAGTTTTCGAGCGGTTTTATCTACCTGGTCTCCCGCACCGGCGTCACCGGGGAGCGGGCGGAGTTGTCGAAGGCGCTTCAGCCTTTGATCGATGCTACTCGTGCGATCAGCACTTTGCCGGTAGCGGCGGGGTTTGGAATTTCTACGCCGGAGCAGGCTGCAGCGGTCGCGAAGATTGCGGATGGCGTCGTAGTGGGCAGCGCGATTGTTCGTTTAATCGAGCAAAATGCCGGCGAGGCGGGACTCGAAAAATATGCCCGTTCGCTGCGCGACGGAATGGACGCATGACACGCGAGGAAGTGCTGCGGGCGCTCACGGCATATCGGAAAACAATTGACGCGCTCGATTTGCGGCTGCTCGAACTCCTGAATGAACGCACTCGCGTGGTGGAGGAGATCGGGCGCGCAAAGGAATCCGCGGGGCTGCCGATTTATGAGCCGAAGCGCGAAGAAGATGTGTTTCGAAATGTTACGGAGCATAATCATGGGCCTCTGACCGCGGAGGCTGTAAAAGGTATTTTCGAGCGAATCATTGATGAGATGAGAACGCTGCAACGAATGCGGCGTGAACAGGGAGAGAAAGAATGTTAGTGGTAATGCAGCAGGGGGCGACGGACCTCACCATTCAGGCCGTAATCGACCGCCTGGTAAGCATGGGATTCACCGTTCACCGGTCCACCGGTGTCACGCATACAGTGCTGGGAGGCGTCGGGCCCGTCGACGATTTCGATCCGGCGGATTTCGAGGCGATGGACGGCGTGAAGGAATGCCATCGCATCGTTTCTCCATACAAACTGGTCAGCAAGAATTTTAATCCGCAAGGAACGGTGATTAAGATCGGCAAGGTGGAGATAGGGGGTCCGCATGTGGTGACCATGGCGGGACCTTGCAGCGTCGAGAGCAAGGAACAAATTGAAACCGTCGCCGATATCGTGGCGAACGCGGGCGCGCAAGTGATGCGCGGAGGCGCGTTCAAGCCGCGGTCGTCCCCGTACAGTTTTCAGGGGATGGGCGAGGAAGGGCTGAAGATCATGCGCGCCGCGGCGGACCGGCGCGGACTTCTCGTCGTGAGCGAAGTTATGGACCAGGTGCAGATCCCTCTGCTGACGCAGTATTCCGATATTCTGCAAGTCGGCGCGCGCAATATGCAGAACTTCAACCTGCTGCGCGAGATCGGGAAAACGCGTAAGCCCGTGCTGTTGAAACGCGGCATTGCGGCGACCATCGAAGAACTGCTGCTGGCCGCCGAGTACATTATGAGCGGCGGAAATTACGAAGTGATCCTGTGCGAGCGCGGCATTCGCACCTTCGAGACTTACACGCGGAACACTATGGATATCGCGGCGATTCCGGTGGTGAAAAAGCTTTCGCATCTGCCGATTGTTGGCGATCCATCGCACGGCACGGGACGGCGCGACATGGTGATCGCGATGGCGCGGGCAGCGGTCGCGGCGGGAGCGGATGGGCTGATCGTCGAAGTTCATCCGGATCCGGACAAGGCCGCAAGCGACGGAGCGCAGACGCTGACGCCCGGCCAGTTTGCCGACATGATGCAGCAGGTGCGCGCGATTGCAACGGCGGTCGGCAGAACGGCGTGAAGACGGTTGTTGTTGTCGGCGTAGGGCTGATTGGCGGGTCATTTGCACTCGCACTCCGCGAATCCGGTTTTCGCGGTACGATTATCGGCGTCAGTTCGCCCGATGCGGTTCGAGTTGCGCTTGAAAAAGGCATCATCGACGAAGCTTTGCCGTTGGCTGAGGCTGCGGCTATCGCCGATTTGATTTACCTGGCGCGGCCCATCGAGGGGATTCTTGCGGCGCTCGATGAACTCGATTCGTTTGTAAAACCGGGAACGCTGATTACCGATGCGGGGAGCACGAAAGCCGCGATTTGCGCACGGGCTGCGGAAAAGATTCGGCTCGGCCGGTTTGTGGGCGGGCATCCGATGGCGGGCAAGGAGGCTCGAGGCGCGCAGGAGGCTGATGGTTCGTTATTCCGGGGACGCCCTTATGTGCTGACGTCCCGGTGCGCGGAATTGGAAGAGACGATCTCGAATTTTGGGGCGCGGCTGGTTTTTATTTCGGCGGAGGAGCATGACGTTCTGGTCGCGCTGACTTCGCATTTGCCGCAATTGATTTCGACGGCGCTGGCGGCGTCGATTGCAACGCAACCCGAGGCGGCGCGCGTGGCGGGTCCGGCGGCGATGGATTTGACGCGGCTGGCCTTGAGTCCTTACGAGATCTGGAGGGACATCTTTGCGACGAACGCGACGAATATCGACGCGGCGCTGGGGGTGTTTATCGAGAAGATCGAGGGGTTGCGGGCGGAGTTGCGTGCGCGGGGGATGGAGAGGGAGTTTGAGAATGCGGCGGCGGCGGCGCGGGGGTTGCGGGGGAAGTGATGGGATGGGCGAACGGTCGCTCCCGATGGTCGCGGTTCTGAAATTGCGGCGGCCCTGAGCGGCGACACGAGTGTCGACGCGACACCCACGAGTGCGTGCGCTACATTCAACAATCAACAACTAGGGGCGGCTGGCGGAGGTTACTTTCCAGAGGGAACGGGCTGGGATTACGAAGACTGACAGCGCTCGCAGGGCGGCGATCATCATGGTTACGAACGTCCGCGCGGGAGACGAGAGGTATTTTAGAGGGCCGGAGGGGACCAGGAGGTCGATGGCGGCTAACAAATATGTCACCGCTTGACAGGCCAGCAGCAGCCATCGCCAGGGATCGGGAAGCCAGAACGAGGCGATCGCCAGCGCGATCAGACACCAGGGCAGGAGCAAGCGGCCGAATTTGTAGGACATGAAATGCAGCCACATGCGATTGCCGGAGCCCAGCAAAGCGGGATAGGCGAGCAGGATCTGGTAGTTGCCGGCCAGCGTTCTTACCTTGCGATTGAACTCCACTTCAAGCGAAGTGGGAAAATCGAAGGCCCTTGCTCGGGCGTCCATAATCAGACGGTAGCCGCGAAAGAAGGCTGCGAGCGGGAGATACATGTCGTCGAGAAGCGAATCCTCGGGAATGGGAACGGCCAACTCACGGCGGATGGCGTAAAAAGGGCCGGTGGCGCCGAACATCGAATCGATTTGGCTGAGGGAATCGCGCATCATGGTTTCCAGGCGCCAGTAAAGGCCGATGTCGGACGATTCGCGGGTGTCGCCTTTGCCGATAATCAACTCGCCGCTCACGGTGCCAACCGAAGGATCGGCGAAGGACTCGATTAACAGGCGGACGCTATCGGGAGCGAGCAACTGGCGCACGTCGGTCAGGACGAGAATCTCGCCGTGGGCCAAAGGGATGGCGGCGTTGAGAGCAGCTGGCTTTCCTCCGCGGGGCACACGCAGCAGGCGAACACCGCGCGAAGCATACGCTTGGGCGATCGATTCGGTGCGATCCGTCGATCCATCGGAAACGACAATCACCTCGATCAGCTCTGACGGGTATTCCAGGTTGAGAATGGAATCGAGCTTGTTCGATAAGAACGCTTCCCCGTTATAGGCTGGAATGATGATGGAAACAGAGGGGTAAATCGATTCGCGCTTCACGAGGCGGGGGAAACGCCGCGACCACCAGTTGAGGAGCAAAGGGTAGCCCACCAGCACGTAGAACAACGTGCCCAGGGCCAGTGACGCAATGATGGCGGCGATCATGCTCCGGTAAGTTCCTTATACGAGCCGAGGGTTAAGGTAGGATGAGATAAAACATGGAAAGCCACGCTGAACAGTTGTCGGACATCGCCCGGTACATCGAGAATCATAGGAATATCGGTCTCGGAGAAAAGGAGCGCGATTTCGACAACCTGATGCGATATCTTAAACCATTCAAGACCGTGAATGGGGATCTTAACATGCTGGAAGCCGGAACCGGGATGGGATGGGTGCCGATCATTGCGAAAAAACGGGGCCTCCGTCTGCGCGGCGTTGAGATTAGTCCTCAACTGGTAGAAGCGGGAATCGAGTACGGCCGGCGGCACGGAGTCGAGCCCGATATCGTGGTTGGCAACATCGAAACTTCCGACCTGGGCGAAAATATCTACGATGTTATTATCGCTAATTCGGTGTTCGAGCATGTCGAATATTGGAGGCGCGGGCTGGCGACATTGTACCGGGCATTGAAGCCGGGCGGCGTATTATTTTTTGAATCGACCAATAAATGGAGCCTGACATCGGGCGAAGTTCCGGCAATGCCGTGTTATGGATGGATGCCGAACTGGATGCGTTACGGGTTTCGCAAGATCCTTCACGGGAAGGACATCATGCAAAACGGCATCGATTTTCACCAGTTTACATACGGCGGGCTGCGGAAGGCATTTCGCGTTCAGGGTTTTTCGAACAGCTTCGACCGGGTAGCGCTGATGAATCCGGATGAAGTGAAGAGTCCGGTGAAGCGGAGAGTGTTGAAGGCGTGCAAAGGGAATGCGGCGGTACGGCGGGTGGTGCTGACGTTTTTTGAGACGACTACTTTTGTTTGTGTTAAATAACGGTGACGGCGGGCAGGTCGGGAACCTGCCCCACTTGGTTTACTGACTGGTTGAAGCTGCCGGGCACGCGGGAGTAGAGAAGTAGGCGGGATATTGCGTCGCGAGCGCCGGACATAGCTGCGAGTAGATTATATTGGCGACTTGCTGGGCGCCGGCGGCTGTGAAATGAATGAAGTCGTAGAAGTACCGTGAGCTTTTGGGCAGTTCCCTCGCCACGTCGATGACCTCGACCCCGTTTTCACGGCCGACTCGCCGGGTGACGTCGTTGTAAGCTTCCATGGAATCCCACCACATCTTTCCGTTGGCTCGCGGATTGACGCGGACGCGCGCAAGATCCACGCCGGTGACGTCGTCGATTCCGCTACCGGCGAGCAAAGGCTGCGTGATCAGCACAGGCTGAATTCCGTTCGCTTTGGAGACCGCGACCAGCCGGAGCACACGCTCCTCATATCCGCGAATGTAACGATCGGAGGCGGTATCGGCAAGATACTGCCGGGCGACCTCCGGAGGCGGATCGAAATTGCTTAGCTCCTTCAAATCGATCTTTTGATGCATCAGGCCCTGGCGATAGGCGTTCATGCTGCGGTAGAAATTGGCCAGGAGCGCCGCCACTTCGCTGTAGGGCGATAGCGATTTCACAAAGGCCGTGGGCGACGCGAAACTGATGGGGGATTTGACGTTCTCCGCATCGAAATCGACATTGGGATCGCGCGCGACGTCGTTGGCGCCGATCAGGAACAGGACGACTTTGGGATGAATGTTCCGCACATGATCTTCGAGCAGCACCAGATGTCCGTAAGTGGAATGGCCGTCAAGACCGGCGTTATTGACCCACAATTTCGGCACCGAGGGCTGCAAAAGAGCCTCCAGGCGGGCAGTCCAGGTTTTGTCGTCGGAGAGAAAAAAACATTGCGTGGTGCTGCCTCCGATGCTCACGATGGAAAGATCGTCCGCCAGGTTCGGGGGCGGATTGGGGCCGCGAAAACCGAGTGAATTGCGGGTGACGGTGACGACCGGTTCGAGCGTCGGAATGATATTGTTGCGGATGTGATACTGCTTGTTCGTCACCAGGACGATGCGGTTTCCTTTGATTCTCGACTGGAACGGATTATAGACCCGCAAGAGGATTTCGAGCAGGCCCAGGGCAAGCACCAGGCCCACGAAAAGCATCAGAAGATTCAAGAAAATAGCGCGGATCCGGGACACAAGGCCAGG
>Ga0210388_10000069_pt1 | contig 140558 bp, 104 predicted proteins | sample IncBWC19OmetaG_FD_155485 | JGI IMG/M metagenome (GOLD analysis project Ga0210388, IMG submission 155485) | Forest soil microbial communities from Barre Woods Harvard Forest LTER site, Petersham, Massachusetts, United States - Inc-BW-C-19-O ...
GGCGAGCGTAGGAAGGTAGTAGGCCTGTACCGACCCGAGCAAAAGAGTCACCTGATTCATGCTGATATTCCAGGCCGCGTCGAACTGGCCGGTCATCGCCAGTCCTTGATGGCGGGTGATCGTGCCCCTCACGGCCAGTAGCGCGATCGTAGCGGCGAGTCCACTCAGCAGCAGCGCCCCTGAGATCGAAAGAAATCCGCGCGCGGCGGGGAAACTCCACCAGCGGCCTGCGCCTCGGAACCATTCGTAGAGCCGATGGCCTCGTAGTGCGATCGAGGCCGCAGCGAGGGTAGCGGCGGCGGGAATGGTCAGGAACCATACGATAGCCGTCGGATGTCCGGCCCGCACCGCCGTCGCAACGGGCCACGCCACCAGGGCAGCGGCCAAGGGCGACCCCACTTGCAGCAGCGCGAGCTTGCCGATTTCCCGCAGCGCATTGAGAATCGCCGTGAGGAAGACGAACGCGCTGAGCAGTCCGACCGTTAACGCGAGCCACGGCAGCAGAGCCTCACTCGCCGCGGGAAGCCGGCTCCACTGCACCAGGCTCGCGGGAGCGGTGAGCATGGCCGTCACGACCAGCAGCGTCGCACCCGAGAAGAGCAGAGCGACGGTGCGCAGATATTCGCGCCGTTCGATGCCGTCGCGCGCGCTCGCGCCCTGCACCAGAGCGCTTCTGCCGTTAGCCGTCGCCACTGTGACCGCGCCGTCCCGCAGTTGCTGAAGCGTGGCCAGCAGCGCGATCGAGCCCGGTCCCAGCAGAGCCGCGACGATCTTGGTTCCGAGCGCGCCCAACAAGCCGCTCGCGATCGCCGCGGCTCCGGTCTTGGCCATCGCGAGCATCATCGGCCGCCACAACGGTGCTTCTACACGAGCCGGTTCCGCCGCGGTCAAGCTTTTACCTCCGCCCGATACTCTTCGAAATCGCGAATGTAATCCTCGTCGCGATAAACATCGGAGGCCAGCACGAGCAGCACCGCGTCGGGCGAATACTTGTACTGCGTGGTCCACACCATCGGAGGCACGTGCAGCGCGCATTCCGGGCGGTCGAGCACGATTTCTTCACTACGGTCCCCGTCCGAGAGGCGTACCGCGCAGCTCCCGTGTACCGCGACCAGGTATTGGTGGAGACTCCGGTGCGCATGTTCGCCGCGGATTTCCCGGCTTGGAACGCCGAAGACAAGGAAATATCGCGACACCGGGAAGGGCAGAGACTGGTTCAGCTCCGCGAACGAAAGGTCGCCGCGATAGTCGGTGATGCGCGGCAGACGATAGAGCCTCGCGCCGCCGACAAGTGGTGAAGCATTCTCACTCGGCGATGGGACGCGCTGGAGCTCTTCGTAGTCCATGTATCCGGTAACGTAACCGGGATTTCCCATCACGATGGCGCGCGCGGGAACATCGCGGGTGACCACGGCTCCGGCGCCGATCATGGCTTCTGAGCCGATGGTGATACCGGGAAGAATCGTCGCGTTCGCTCCGATCGAGGCGCCGTGCCGGACGAGGGTCCGCGCGTACGATGCCGGCGGACGCTTGCTCCGGGGATACGCATCGTTCGAAAATGTCGCGTTCGGCCCCACAAAAACGTCGTCTTCGAGCGTGACTCCCTCCCACAGCTGTACACCGCATTTGAGGGTCACGCGATCCCCGACCTCGGCTCCGCCTTCAATGAAGGTGTGGTCGCAGATATTGCAGTCGGCTCCGATGCGCGCCCCGGCCAGGATGTGCGCGAAGGCCCATATGCGGGTTCTGGGACCGATCGCATCGGTCTCGACGCGCGCGTCAGGATGCGCGAAAGGCTGCTGCGAGTTGTCGCGAATCGTCCGCGCGGCGCGTGCCGTCGTCATACAGTTCCTCCTTGTGGTAATCGCAATACCATTCGGCAAATTGGCGGGTGCCCGCGGCGAGCGGAGTCGAAGGTCGGAATTGAGTAACCCGCTCCAGAGCCGACGCGTCCGCGTGGGTTCGGATCATATCGCCCGGCTCGATCGGCCGAAATCTTTTTCGCGCCCGTCTACCGAAGGCATGTTCCAGGGCATGAACGAATTCCATTAAAGAGACGGGTTCGCCGCCGCCGATATTGAATAGACGATAACCTTCCGGAGTCTGCCGCGCCACGCGCACCACTCCTTCGACGATGTCGTCGATATAGGTAAAATCCCGCTGCATCCGGCCGTAGTTGAAAATGTCGATGGTTTCTCCGCGCGTGATCGCCCGCGCGAATTTGTAGGGGGCCATGTCGGGACGGCCCCAGGGACCGTACACGGTAAAAAAACGGAGCCCTGTGGTCGGGATCCGGAACAGGTGACTATAAGAATGAGCCATCAGCTCATTGGCCTTTTTGGTGGCTGCGTACAGAGAAATCGGATGGTCGACCCGGTCTTCCACGGCAAACGGCACCTTGGTATTTCCGCCGTATACGGAACTGGACGAGGCGTAAAGAAGATGCCCGATGCGCGCCCGGCGGCAGCCTTCGAGCACATTCAGAAATCCCGCGATGTTCGACTCGATGTAGTCGTGGGGACGCTCGATCGAATGGCGGACGCCGGCTTGCGCGGCCAGGTGAATCACCAGCGAAATTTCTTCGCGCTCAAATAAGACTTCCATTCCCGCCCGATCCGCGATATCGAGGTGCGCGAAGTCAAAGCTTGCGTGCTTGAGGAGGGCGAGCCGCGACCGCTTCAGACCAGGATCGTAATAGCCGTTCAGATTATCGACGCCCAATACCCTGGCTCCATCGCGCAGCAACCGCGCCGCCACGTGAAAGCCGATGAATCCCGCCGCGCCGGTAACCAGGACTCTCATATCTTCTCGACCCACCAGTTGCCGAGCGCCATATAGCGGAGCCCGCTCTCCAGAAACACCTTCACCGCGTCGCATGCTCGGTAGACGATCGGCTCGCCGTGCAGATTGAACGACGTGTTCAGCAGAATCCCCTCCCCCGTTCGCCCTTCGTACTCTTGCAGCAGGCGATAGTAATCGGGATTGTGAACTTCCAGTACTTCCTGGGGCCGGGTCGTGAAGTCGTACGGATGCAGTGCGGCGCCAAAAACGGCGCGCTTTTCCGGACGCGAGCGGAATCCGAACATCATGTACGGTGACAAGACCGGTTTCGGTTTCTCGTAATAGTCGGTGGCCCGCTCCGAGAGCACGGAAGGCCCGAAAGGCATCCAGAAGTCCCGGTTTTTGACCATCTCATTGATCTCGCGCACCGCCGTGGGCGAGTCGGCCCGGGCCAGAATCGAGCGGTTCCCCAAGGCCCTGGCGCCGAATTCCACCGCTCCTTTGGCTCGCGCGACGACTTTTCCCTCGGCGAGTTTCTCCGCGGCGACGCGTTCGATATCGCGCTCGACTCGAAACCGCACCCTGGGGCTGGCGATCGACTCGAGTACTAACTGTGCTTCGCCATCGGTGATAGGCTCGCCGTAATAGAGCGCGCCGGGTGCTTGAATTTTCTCGCCCGTCTGCGCCGCCAGATGGCACGCAGCGCCGATGCTGTTCGACTCGTCGCCGCACGAAGGGAACACGTACAGGTCCTCCACCTCCGGGATCTCGAGCAGCGCCAAATTTGCCTTCACGTTCATGAACACGCCCCCTCCGCAGGCGACCTTGCGGATGCCGGTCTCGCGCACGGCGCTCGAAACCCACCGGACCAACATGTCTTCGATGAATTTCTGTACCCCCGCAGCAATCGTGTCGAAGCGCTTTCCGGCGAGCAGGATTTTGATGAACCCGTAGGCCGAGTACATGGATGGCACGGCCGCGCGGCGCTTCCAGGACAGGCCATCGGCGCTGAACACGAATAAACCCGAAAAATCGCGAGCGCTACTCTCCACTCGGCTGCCCCGTGCGACGTACGGCGCCAAGCCCATCACTTTGTATTCGTGCTCCAAAGGGGCCATCCCCAAATAGCGTGTGACCAGCGCGTAGAGCCGTCCGATGGAATCGTGTTCCGACACCGACGCAAGGCGCGAGATTGTTCCGTGCTCGCCGATGCTCACTGTCGCCGAGAGACGGTCGCCTGCGCCGTCGCAGGTGAGCACGAGAACCTTTTCATCCTTCCACGGAGCCGTATGATAGGCTGCCGAAGCATGTGCCAAGTGGTGCTCCACGGGTTCCATGCGGTCCGCGGGAACCCCGATCTCCGACAGCGCTTCGACGCGGAGATCTGCTTTGCTCTTCTGATACGCCCGATCGACGAAGGTTCCCTTAAAGGACTGCTTCCATCGGCCCACCAGGTCGGCCGAACGATCGTAATCGCGCAGGATCGTCGTCCTTTCCCACTGGTGGTAATTCATGTACAGGCCGTTCAGGCCGATCCGGGCGTTTGCGCCATCGCCGTTCAACATCTGGAACGCCAGCCGTGCCGCCCTCGCGGGCGCATCGCCCTGGTTCTTGATGCGCGTCAGTCTCTCTTCCTGGAGCGCCAGCTCGATACGCCCATCGCGAACCACGGCGACCGACGCGTTGTGGCCATCGTGGATGCCGACGAATACACTCATGTCCTCGCCTCTTCTTTCGGCGCGTAGTAGGAGCGATAGTAACCGTAGTAGTAGTAGCTGTCGCTCAGTTCCTTATGGACCTCATTGAGCACCAGTCCGACGACCCTCGCTCGCAGCCGGTTCAAGGTCGCAAGCACGCTCGCGACCGCCTTGCGGCTGGTTTGACCTGCCCGGGCGACCACGATAACGCCGTCCACCGCCGTTGCCATTTGCAGGGGTTCGGCGAAGCCCAGCAGAGGAGGCGCATCGAGCACCACCAGGTCGTAGTCGGAGGAAGCTTCTTCGAGCAGCTCCGCCAATCCCCTCCCAATCAGGTCCGATGCTCGGCGCGAAGGGGGTCCGGCGGCCAGGATGTGCAGTTCCTCCAACCCTTCGACTCTTACCAGCGCATCGCGCCATGGGATCTCTCCCAGCAACACGTTCGACAATCCGACCACGCTCGGGAGGTTGAAATTGCGATGTACGCTCGGCCGGCGCAGGTCGCCGTCGATCAGCAACGTTCTCTTCCCCTGTTCGGCGTGCGCCGTCGCCAGGTTGGCCGCCGTGGTCGTCTTTCCTTCGCCCGGCGCGGCGCTGGTGATCAGCAGGGACCGGTACTGCCGATCGAAACTCCCCAGCAGAATCGAGTTCCGCAGCGTGCGAATCGATTCATGGAACCCCGTCAAATCTCTTTCCCCCTCGATCGCCATTCCATTTTTGAAACCTGCCTTGAAATTCGGAGACCCGGCGGAAAGGCGATTCTTCATCAGAGGCAGGCTGCCGATTACTTCGGTTCGCAGCGTTCTCGAAACCTGCTCCGGATCGCGGATGGTCTTGTCGAGAATATCGCTCAGCACGGCTGCTCCAATCGCGAGCAGCGCCGAAAACAGGAAAGCGAGAAGAGCGTTCAATCTCACATCGGGAAACACGGCTTTGAGCGCCGGGCGCGCGGGATCGGCAATGCGGATCGCGCTATTCTGAAAACCTGCATTAATGCCGGCTTCCTTGATTTTGCGAACCAGCTCTTCGTAGAGGTGCTTGTCGGCGTCGGCCTCGCGCTTCAGCGCCTGATATTCGAAGGAGCGCGCATTCACATGGTCGAAATCCGCCTTCGCATCCGCTACGGCCCGCTTAACGGACGCCTCCCGGCGCTCGCTCTCGTCATATTCGATCGCTACCCTCTGCGCCACATCTTTGGACGAGGCCGCCACCGCCGATTCCACTTCGAGAACCCTCGCCTCCGCCTTCTTGTACTCCGGATGATTCGCGCCGAAGTGGGTTTTCACTTCCACAAAATGCTCCCGGGCCTCATTCAGATGCTCCGCCAGCCGCCGCAATCCATCGCCCTGCGTCGCCGCCAGTGCGGCCTCGATCGAGCCTTCCTTCACCGATTCGTACGCGGCTTCTTTCTTCAGCCGGTCACCCTGCGCATTGGTATATTCGGTGTTCAGTTGCAGCAGCCGGGCCGACAGAATGTTGGTCTTTTCCTCGGGATTGATGACGTTCAATTCGCGCTCGAATCCCACCAGGGCCTGGCTCGAGCGTTCCATCTTGGCCCGCAGCTCCTCGATTTGCTTCTCCATGAAGGTCGCCAGCGAAGCCGAACTGCGGATGCGGATGTTATAGGTATGCTCCAGATAGGACTGCGCGATCCCATTGGCTGCATCCGCCGCCAGTTGCGGATCGTCCGAGCGGTAACTGATCAGCAGCAGATACGTATTCGGAGGCCTGGTGACTCTCAGCCGATTTAGTGTGACCGGTGCGTCACTCGCCCTTGGGAGTAGCGACGTGGCCACCGCCTGATGCTCCAGTTCCCGCAGTTGGAAGCGTTGATCCACCGGCCTCAGTACCGAATCCGACTGGACCAGCTTGATCTGCGTCGCCAGATATTGATCGGAGTCGTTCAACACCGTTCGCGCCGAATCCTGGCCCACCACTCCGGACGGGGTCTGCCGGTCCACGTCCACCGTCGCCGTGGACTCGTATATCGGAGTCAACCGGGATGAGATGATCACCGTGCCGATCACTGCCAGCGCAATAAATCCGCCGATCCGCCAGCGATAGCGCTTCACAATCCACAGGTATTGCGAAAGCGGCAGCTTGCCTTCCTCGGCTTCCTGATCTGCCGGATGGTAGACCGGTGGCGTGTACTCGGGAACCCGCCCCATCTCGACCAACATCGGAAAGCGCTCTTGCTCCTGCATCGAATCTCCCTACGGATGGCTGTAAATCAGGATTCCCGAGGCCGTCGACGACGCGAAGCCGATGGCGCGGTCGATCGTCGTCATCGTCAGCCGGGCCGTGCGATTGTCCGGGATGTACAAAATATCGTTGGCGCTCAGCGGAACGTCGGGCAGCTTGCGATCCAGAATTTTTCGCAGGTCGATCGCGACTTCCTGCTGCCCCTGCGAAGCCGTATCGCCGTGGCGATAAATAAAGGCCTGTTTGTTGGCGTAGGGCATCAACCCCTCCGCCATCGCCAGCGCCTTCAGCAGCGTCAAGCCGAATCCATCCTCGATCTTGAACGCTCCGGGATGCTTCACATTTCCCACCACGAACACCCGGCCGATTTGTGGGACGCGCACTTCTTCGCCGCCTTCGAGCGTCACGTTCAACGTCGGATCGGCCGCGTCGATCAAGCCTTTCACCGGGATTCTTTCGATCCGAGGCACTCCCCCAGGAACCAAAGGAGGTCTGGTCACCAGAATTTCCGTGCCCGCTTCGCTCGACAAACCCTGCGCACGCGTCAGGGCTTCCAATAGAGTCGTCTGCCCCAGTGCTTGAAAGGTCAGCGGAACCTTCACCGCTCCCGCCACACTGATCGGACGGCTATGATATTCCGCGATCGTCACCGTCACGACCGGATCCACCAGGATCTTTTCAGTGTCGAGCGCCGCCGCGATTTTCTCCTCCAGATCCGAAGGCATCAGCCCTTTGGCTTCCACCCTTTGCTTCAGCATCGGCAACCGGATAAATCCTTCCGCGCTCACGCGAACGGTCCGCGTCAGTTCCGGCGCTCCGTAAACTGAAACAAATAGAAGATCGTTGGACCCGATTTTCTGCGCAGGAAGATTTCCCGCGGGCGATCCTTCAGCCACCCGCGTTTCCTGACCCAGGCTCACGCCTACCGCCAGGAGAAAAGAAATAAGAGCCCGCAGTCCGTGCACGAAACTTTGTGTGGAAACGACGGGATTCGTCTCAGGCTGATCTGTAAAATTGCTACCGCCAGAGCTGATACCACTTGCGACGCTCAGTGGTACTTGGTCCCATTTCGGTGGGCTCTAAGGATTCTCCGGTAAGCGTGGCCCTGGGGTTGGTGACGCATAGCGCCGCCGCCCGCTCCTCGCCGTATTCTTCCTTGACCCAGGCATACGCCAGGTCGAGCCTCGGCGTCCTGCGCTCGCAATCGTGGGCATCGCTTGCCAGAAAATGCACCAGGTGACGATCGAGTAAGGTTCGCGAAAACGCCGCCGCGCGGCGTCCGAATTCCCCCAGCAGACTCTGCGCGGTCACCTGTACCCGAGCGCCTTCCGCCACCCATGCGGCGATCTGGTCGATCCTTTGCCGGAGTAGCCCATTGCGCTCCGGATGCGTGACGACCGGCGTCATCCCCGCGTCCTGAAGACGGGAAAAAATCTCTGCCGTGGTAGGGAAAATCAGCAGATCGGAAAATTCCACCATCAGGTAGCGACTCTGGTTGATCGTGTATTTCCGCGGATGGGCGATTGCATCCTGGATGTTATCGTAGCTCAGGTGAAAATCGCACCCCGAATGCAGGCGCAGCACATTGCCGGACGCAGCCGCGATCTCCGCCATCCGTTCCTGGACCATCTCCGGGTCGAACTTATAGTCCGGATTGGCGTGAGGAGTGGCCACCAGATCCGTGGTTCCATGTTCGGCCGCCATCCGCACCATGGCCACTGAGTCTTCAATTGTCCGCGCGCCATCGTCCAGACCGTACAGTACGTGACTGTGAATGTCGATCAAACTTCGATTCTAGCCGACCAAGGCTATTGACCCGTCGGACCGGGGCTGACGGTCTTGACCAGTTCGATGCGCCGATTCTTGCTCCGCCCCGCCTCCGTCGCATTATCCGAAACCGGGTGGGTGTCGCCCATCCCCTTCGGATCCAGCCGGGAGCGCTTGATCCCATTCGTCACCAGCCAGTTCACCACGGCCGAAGCGCGGAAAAAAGATAGATTTAGGTTCGCCGTCTTCGATCCCACATTATCCGTGTGCCCTTCCACGCGAAGATGCCAGCTCGGGTGATCCTTCAATAACGTCACCACTTCATAGAGGATGCTAACCGACCCCGGCTGCAAGTCTGGCCTGCCCATAATGAATTGGACGCCATTCACCGGCACGTGTCCGTAGCGCTCCAGCATCTCGGCCATGGAATCGGCGTCGATCGCGGAATCGAAATCCGGTCCCACTGCGTCGATCTCGGTGATGGTGTAAAACCGGGAAGCGGCCTCCACCGTGATCCAAAGATCGTCCCGATGCGCCGTTATGGACGCCTCTGCGTCCGAAAACCGGTAGGGAACGTCGAATCCGGCGGCTCGCAACGCCGTCTCGGCCTTGTCCACGATCGATCCTGGTGTCGTGCCCGTCCAGCATTCGTACATCACCGCACGGCTGCTTCCGTCCATCGCGGCGCTCACCGCGTCTCCCCGTTCGTCTTCCCCGATCGGAATATCGCGGTGATCGGATTCTTTCTTTTCGCAGTTATCAATCCGGCAGGCCATGACTTTCGGGAAATATTTCGAATCCATGCAGCCCGGCTGGTCCGGCGCGAGCTTCGCTAGTGGCGGAAGTCCTTGCGCGGCAAGTGTTTGCCCCAGTACGAATGCGAAAACGAAAATGATGAGAAATTTAGACGCGCGAATCATCCTACGGAAATGATCGGCCGCTCGCTCATCCGCCAATAGAGTACATCGGCCTCGGAGGTGCTACGAATTGCGTGGAATTGATCTCATGTCCCAGCCACTTCGCGTGTACCGACCCGGCGATTGCCGCCGCAATCTCCTCGTCCGAAGCGTTCCCGCGGATCAACGCGCGAATATCCGTCTCCTCCACCGCGAACAAACAGTACCGCAGATGCCCGTCGGCGGTAATCCGCAGCCGGTTGCAATTCAGGCAGAACGGCCTGCTGACGGAAGGGATAAACCCCACCCGTCCAATCCCATCCGCGAATCGATACTCAGTCGCCGGAGCTCTCGGGTCTCCATCTGGAATCTCTTCGAGCGGCCCGATCTCCCTTTCGAGCGTCGCGATCATATCGTCCGCCAGCAACACGCGCCCTCGATCCCAGATCCCCTGTGAATCCAGCGGCATAAACTCGATATACCGGATTTCAATCCCTCGTTCCCGTCCAAACCGGGCCATCGGCGCGATATCCGGCTCGATCAGATTCTTCACCGCGACGACGTTGATCTTGATCGGTCCATACCCCAGCCGTTGACACGTCTCGATCCCTTCGATCACCCGTTCGAAATCGTCGCGGCGCGTAATTTTCTTGAAGCGCTCCCGGTCCAGCGTATCCAGATGGACGTTGATCCGCCGCAGCCCCGCGTCGTACAGTTCCTCTGCCTGCCGCGCCAGCAGCACGCCGTTGGTGGTCAGCGCCAGATCCTCGATGCCTTCAATCGCTGACAACTTCCGGATCAGCGTGGAGACGTTTTTTCGCACCAGCGGCTCGCCGCCCGTCAGCCGGATCTTGCGCACCCCCAATTTCGCCGCGACCGAAACAAACCGCTCGATCTCCTCGAATGTAAGCAGCTTCTCCCGCGCCTCGAACTTCACGGCTGTTTCGGGCATGCAGTAAAAACACCGGATGTTGCACCGGTCCGTCACGCTCACTCGCAAGTTGTCGTGAATCCGCCCGAACGTGTCGATGAGTTGCGTCACTGAACAGCCAGCATGCGCTCGATCGGTAATCGAGCTTTGTCAATCATATCCTGCGCAAGTTCGACGCGAGGCGCAAGATGCTTCAGCGCATCCCGCAATTTCTCCAGCGTGTTCCGCCGCATGTACGGGCACTCGCTGCAATTGCAGTTCTCATTCGGCAGGAAATAAAACTTCTTCTCCGGCGCCAGCCTCTGGAGTGAATGGCCCACTCCGCTCTCCGTCATCACGATAAATTCCGGCGCGTCCTGATGCGCGCACCAGTCGATAATCGCCGACGTCGAGCCGATAAAATCCGCCATCGAGAGCACATCTTTAGGACACTCCGGGTGCGCCGCCACCAGCGCCGAAGGATGCTCCACCCGGGCCGCCGCCAGCTTTCGAGCCGCGAACGTCGCATGAACGATGCAGGCGCCCTGCCAGATTTTCATGTTCTCGCGCCCGGTCTGCTCGCGGACATAATTTCCTAAATTTATATCTGGCAGAAACAGCACCGGCCGGTCCTTCGGAATCGAGTTGACGATTTTCACCGCATTGCGCGAAGTGCAAAGAATATCGCTCTCGGCCTTCACCTCAACGGAAGTATTGATGTACGACACAATCGCGTATTCCGGATGCGCGTTCTTGAACGCGCGAATCTGTTCCACCGGACAGCTATCCACCAAGCTGCATCCCGCATCTCGATCCGGCACCACCACCACGCGTTCGGGATTCAGCACCTTCGCCGTCTCCGCCATGAACCACACGCCGCAGAACGCAATCACGTCGCCAGAAAATTCCTGCGCCTTCCGGGCCAGCTCCAGGCTGTCGCCCACCGCGTCGGCCAAGTCTTGAATCTCCGCATCCTGGTAATGATGCGCGAGAATCACAGCCTTGCGGGCAACCTTTAGATCCGTAATTTCGTCGACCAGGGAATCAATCGCAACCATGGGAGGCCTGTTATCTCTATTCTATCCCTAACTACAGGAACAACCTTTGCCGATTGGATGCGCCATCAGCGGGGTAGGTCGCAAGACGAAGGCCAGTGACGTGCTCCCTCACTCACTTAAAGAAGAAAGAGGAAAGAAAATGATGAACCTGAATTTAAGCCGCTGGGCCCTGGCCGCGGCGTTGACGATCGGCCTTGGCGGATTCGCTCTACAGGCCGATGACGCCAAGGATTACTCGAAAACCAAGCAATACCAGCAAGGCGTGCGCGAAGGAAAGGACGACCACGCGCATAATAAGGACCACAGCAAGAACCGGCACTTCAAAAAGGACGAAGATCAGAAAGCCTACGAAGCCGGCTATCAGAAGGGCTTCGTAGTAGAAGTAAAAGTGCCGTAACTGCAAAAATAGAAGTACTATTTACCGCCAGTAGGGCGGGTCCCCGACCCGCCCATATTGCAACCTGCGCTGAAACGCACCAACAAAACCCTCGATTTTTACTCGACCAAAGCAGGCCGGCCCCCGATAGCAAGTGGGGCAGGTTCCCGACCTGCCCTCCGTCCTACCCCTCCACAGCCTCCCGATCCAAAAACTTCAACAATAAATAAAAAAACAAAAATATCCCCACCGCAAACGCCGCCATGTGCCACGTATGAGCCTTCACCCAAGCCTTCGAATTCTCCACCGTCCCCAACTTCACTCCCAAATACGCCAGCCCCGAGTACCGCAATATCCGGCCCACTGCGAGCACGCCCAAAAATCGCCACCGGCTAACACCCATCGCCCCCGCGCACGCCGCGAATGCTTTGAATGGTAGAAACGGCAGGGGCACCAGCGCAGGGATGAACACCGTCACCAGCCCATAGCGCCGAAACCACGCTCGGAACTTCGCGCCGCGCTCCGACGATGTATATTTGGCGAGCAGCTTTTCGCCGCCCCTCTGCATCACGTCGAAAAACGCCGCCGTTCCGATCAGCGATCCCAATACCGCCATCGCCGCGCACCACGCGGCATCGTTGGGACGCGCAATCGCCATGAACACTAGCAGCCAGTCCGTGCCGCCCGGATTCGGAATCCCCAGCGACTCGACAGTCGAAACAATCAGCAGACCCCAAGGCCCCAACGCTTTGAGGATCTCCCAGAAATGACTCATTCCATCATTCCGATCAACTCCGCCTCGTCGATCACCTTGATCCCCAACTCCTTCGCCTTGTCGAGCTTCGAGCCCGCCTCTTCTCCCGCGACTACATAATTCGTTTTCTTACTCACCGATTTTAAAATCTTCCCGCCCGCCGCTTCAATCCGCGCTTGCGCCTCCTCGCGAGTCAGATTCGGAAGCGTCCCCGTCAACACAAACGTGAGCCCTTCCAATTTCCCGGAGTGCCGCGTGATAGTGTAAGTAAATCCAAACCCCGCGTTGCGCAGCCTCTCCACCAACTCCCGATTCGAGTGCTGATCGAAAAACTGCCGGATCGCATGAGCCACTTTCGGCCCCACCTCTTCCGCCTTTTTCAGCTCCTCTTCTTGGGCGTTCATGATCTTGTCGAGATCGCCAAAAGTCTCCGCCAAGATCAGCGCTGTGCGCTCACCGACAAATGGGATGCCCAGCCCGTTAATAAGGCGATTTAAGGGTTGCTGGAGCGACAATTCGATGCGTTTAAGAACGTTTAACGCCGATTTAGAACCCATTCTTTCGATTTTTACCAGGTCTTCGAGGGTCAATTTATAGAGATCGGCGACATTCTTCACCAGGCCGGAATCCACCAGGTTGTTCACCAGCACTTCGCCCAAACCATCGATGTCCATGACGCCTCGCCCCGCGAAATGGAGTACGGATTCTTTCAGCCGAGCCGGACAATTCGTGTTAATACAACGACTTATCGCCTCACCCTCCGTTCTCACGATCTCCTCGCCGCAATTGGGGCAGTTCTTCGGCATCACAAACGGCCGCCGGTTCTCGCCTTCCTGAACCACCCGAACGACCTTCGGAATCACGTCGCCCGCGCGCTCAACTAGAACCAAATCACCAATTTGCACGCCTAACCGCCCGATTTCGTCTTCGTTGTGCAGCGTCGCCTTCGAGACCATCACTCCGCCGATGTTGACCGGCCTGAAAAACGCCGCTGGGGTAACCGCTCCGGTCCGGCCGACGTTGACACCGATATCTTCAACAATCGTTTGGGCTTGCCGGGCAGGGAACTTAAATGCGATAGCCCATCGTGGAGCTTTTGCCGTCCACCCCAATTTAGTCTGCTGTGCCACCGAATCGACCTTTGCCACCACCCCATCAATTTCCAGCGGCAGGTCATCTCTCTTTGTTTCCCATTGTTTGCAGAACTCAACCAATTCTTCAATTCCGGAACAATGTTTTCGATGACTATTAACCCTAAATCCCATCTTATGTAATGCTTCGAGTGACTCCCATTGAGTGGGAAGCGGGGGAAACAGGAAATAAGCGTAAAAATCGAGCTGCCGCGAAGCGGTAATCGATGGATCCAGCACCCGGAGCGAACCGGCCGCCGCGTTTCGAGGATTCGCAAACCGAGGCAGATCAGCAACTTCGCGCTCGGCGTTCAATTTCTCGAACGCTTTCTTGTTAAACACCACTTCGCCCCGCACTTCGAAAGTTCCTTTCGCGCGCAGAGGAACCGATTTGATGGTCCGGGTATTTTCCGTGACATCCTCACCCACCGAACCGTCGCCTCGTGTCACCGCCTGCGCAAACGCGCCGTTCCGGAAATGAATCGCGAGCGAGAGCCCATCTAGCTTCAACTCAGCTACATACGTGTATTGTTCATCGCCCAAAAGATCATGGACACGGCGGTCGAAATCGCGCAATTCGGCTTCGTCGAGCGCATTATCCAAACTGAGCATCGCGCCCGAATGCGCCACTTTGACGAATCCCTCGCGAGGTTTTCCACCGACCCTCTGGGTGGGCGAATCGGGCGACGCCAATTCCGGATGCGCTGCCTCTAACTCCTTCAATTCCCGCATCATCGCGTCATATTCCGCGTCCGTGATCTCAGGGGCGTCGAGCACGTAATACAAATGTTCGTGCCGGCGCAGTTCATCGCGCAACTGTTCGATTCTTTGGGAGTTATACTGAGAGGATCGCAACATATCAGCAGCCGGTTCTCATTTATAATCCTGCGGCCGGCAAATTCCGGCGCAATCCTGAGCGCACCTTACAACGTACCATTGACGCACTCAGCCGCGCGAGTCTATGTCCTCGCCCAATCGCCACCGATAAAGCCGGACACGCAACGGAGCTTGCGACGCAGGCGGTTCGCGATGGCGCGGACTTGATTCTGGTGCTCGGCGGAGACGGCACGATCAACGAAGTCGTCAATGGAATGAACGGCGGAATGGTCGGCGGACTGTTGGGGTCCGATGTGCACTTGGGCGTTCTGCCGGGCGGAACGGCGAATGTGCTGGCGATGGAGCTGGGGCTTGGGTCGAGACTGGAGCGCGCGATCGAGCGGCTCTCGCGCTGCGTTCCAAAACGAATCGCACTCGGCAAGATCTGGCAAGCCGACCATCCGGCGCGTCACTTTCTAATGATGGCGGGCGCGGGATTCGACGCGCAGGTAGTGGTGGATCTGAATTCGGGCCTCAAGGCGAAGACCGGCAAGCTGGCCTATTGGGTGGCGGGATTTTCGCAGATCGTCAAGCGCGTGGGGCAGCTTGAAACGCGTATCAACGGCAACACCTATCCTTGCGGGTTTGCGCTGGTGTCGCGAGTGCGGAATTACGGCGGCGACCTTGAGCTGGCGCGCGGCGCATCGCTGCTGAGCAACGATTTCGAGACCGTGATGTTCGAAGGATCGAATCCGCTGCGCTACGCATTCTACATGATGGCGGTGGCCGTGAAGCAGGTGCAGAAGATGCCCGGCGTGCGCACGGTGCGCTCGACGAGAATCGAGTTGCTGGGCGACGCGCCGATTCAGATCGACGGCGAATATGTAGGCCGGTCGCCCGCGACCATCGAGATTGTTCGCGACGCGCTGACGATTCTAATGCCGGAGTCATATGGATAACATCACCCATTCCCTGGTGGGCGTGATGCTGGCGCGAGTCTCCGGAAAGAATACCGCGATGATGGTGCTGGCGGCCAATCTTCCGGACATCGACATAGTTTCCTGGGCCGGCGGATCGTTGACGTATATCGAGGCTCATCGCGGTATCTTTCATTCGTTAACAGCGGCGCCGCTGATGGCGCTGGCTCTGATGCTGCTGTTTCGCACGCGGACCTGGCAGGCATTTCTGGCTTGTTTAACGGGCGTGCTGAGCCATCTGCTGCTGGACTGGACCAACACCTATGGGATTCGTCTGCTGCTGCCGTTTTCGGGGCGTTGGCTGCACCTCGATACAGTGGATGTGGTAGATCCGTGGATTTGGCTGGCATTTCTGCTGGCCGTGGCTGCGCCGGCACTGGCGGGCCTGGTAAGCTCCGAAATCGGCGCGAAGAAAGGCCCCGGAGCGAAACGAGGCTGGGCATGGGTCGCGCTCATTTTTCTGCTGGCGTACGAAGGCGGGAGAATTGCCGCGCATCGACGGGCGCTGGCGGTGATGGGGGCGCGGCTCTACAACGGCAAACAGGCGAACCGGCTGAGTGCGATTCCGAACCGCTGGACGCCGTTCGAGTGGAGAGGAGTCGCGGAGGGGGACGGGTACGTGGTGGACGTGCCGGTGGATCTGAACACGGAGTTCGATCCGTCCGAGGGGCGCATCGATTACAGCAGTCCAGCGAATGAGGCGGCACTGAAGACCCGGCCATTCGAGGTGTTCAGTAAGTTCGATCAGTTACCGTTCTGGAAGGTCGAGAAGCTTCCAGACAATGCGGCGCAGGTGCAGTTAATCGATTTGCGATTCGGGACGCCGGAAAGGCCGGGGTTTGCGGCGACGGCGATCCTGGATGCGTCGGGAGTGGTACGGGAGTCGAGGTTCGGGTTTGGGTTGCCGGTGGGGCGGTGAAGTGGTCGCTCGATCCAAATGTCGCCGGGGTTAGGAGGGACAGTCTCGTCCGTCACCAGTTCCCCACCAGTTCCCCCCCAGTTCCCCGTCTTGTGCGCGGCGAAGGGCAATGGCGCATCGCCATCGGCCTTTACGGTCAAGATGTAGTTCTTCCGCTTCACGAAACGTGTTTTCCCGAAGTTTTCGGAAAAGTTCCGGGTATGTTTAAAAAACTCCCAGCCCATTGAGGGAACTAGGCTGCAATCCCTTGGGTTGTCTCGTGGCGAAGGCAGGGGAATTCAGCGGCTTGCCATAAGCTCAAGTGCTTTTTTGGCCTCGGGCGAGGAGGGGTTTTCTTTGAGGATGTCTCCCAGGATGGACATCCCGCGATTCCGGTCTCCCAGCTTGATGTACACCATTGCAAGGTGACATTTTCCACCCACATTGGTGCCATTCTCCGCTTTGGCTAAATGCGCGAGCGCTTCTCTATACTCGCCCTTCTGATAGTATGCCCACCCGATCGTGTCATCCACCGCTGTGTTCTCAGGGGACAATTCTTTTGCCTTTTGCGCCAGCGCCAGGGCACGGTCCGGATCTGTGTCGGTATCGGCCAAGATGAACGCCAGGTTATTTAAAGCGAGAATCTCATTGGGGTTATCCTGGAGCACGCGATTGTAATACCCGATCGCTGCGGCGGTGTGACCCCCTTTAATCTCGGCGTCGGCCAACAACATCAGGGCCTCCGCGTTGTGGGGATCGCGGGTGACGATGCCGTTCAGAAGATCCCGAGCAACATCGGACTTCCCCTCCTTGACCGCGACCTTCACCAAACCGAAGTCGCCCGCGCTGGACCTGGGGTTGAGTCTCTTCGCTTCCTGAAAAGCGCTTCGAGCCCCGGAAATATCGCCGTTCTGAAGCAACGCACTACCAAGAAGCTGTTGACCCGCAGGGGAATTAGGCACACGCGAAACGTACTTCCTGACGGTTTCGATGGCCTGGGCATTGTTTTTCTCTGCGCGATAGCTTTTCGCCAGCGCCTCTACCGCGCTCCATTCCTCGGGCCTTTGTTCCAACACTTGTTCGAGGAGTGCCCGGCCCTCCCGATAATTCTTCTGCTGTAGCTGGTAGAGGCCGTCTTGCAACACCAGCCGAGGGTCATGGGAAATAGCCAAACCTTCGTCAATGCCTTTTCGCAGCTCGACGGAGTCATTTTGGCTCATCCAGGCGACATTTCGCTCCACGATAAGATCTACATTATGGAGTTGCTCGGGCGGCGCCTGATTGAGCAGATCGATGGCTCCTTTAGCGGAGTGCCCGGTGGTGTACGTGTGAGCGAGATCGATCCGCGCCGCCAGCAGTTTTGGATCGAGCCGGAGCGCTTCCGACAGTTCCGAGATCTGGTTTTCCCTTGCGCCGCGGGCCAAATGAACCCTGGCGAGCAGCAGATGGGCCGGGGCAGAATCCGAGTGGGTACGGAGGACTTCCGTGACATCGTTCTGAGCGTCCTGAATCTTTCCAGCCGCAAGATTCAAGGCCGCGCGCTGCATCAACCCGTCGGTGTCCTTGGGATTGCGTTTCAAGGACTCCGCTAGAACCTTCTCAGCCTCAGCCTGCCGGCCCGTTTTATAATACGCCACCATCAGGCGCGTTCGGGCGCCCCGATCGTTCGTATCCTCTCTGTACTGCTGCTCGAGTTCACGAATGGCAGCATCGGGCTGCTTCGTCTGAAACAGGAAAACGGCGTGCACGGGACGGTATTTTTTATCTGGAACAGAGGACGCGCGCTGAAACGCTTTGTCTGCCTCATCGATTTTGGACTCGTGATAAAGAAGGCTGCCCAAGGCCACCCAATTCATTCCGTTGTTGGGATCGAGTTCGGCCGCGCGGCGGAGCTGCTTTTCAGCCTCCGCCGTTTTCTGAATCGCCGCATAGAAACGCCCCAGCACGAAGGCGTGCTCCGCTGAATTGGGTGCGTCCGCGGCGCCTTTCTCCAGAATCTGCTCGGCTCCTGGGATATCGTTGGCTCGAAGCTTAACCGCCGCCAGCATGATTGACGAGTTCAAGTGCTGGGGCGCAGCCGCGAGAGCCTCCTGGAGATGCTTTACGGCCTCCGTGGAATCCTCCAGCCGCAACTCAGCCACTGCGACGGTCCACAACGCGTCGGCGTTGCCGGGCGAGGCAGCGAGTATTTCCTCCGCCTTGTCGTAGCCCTGTTTCGCGACGTTGCGATCATTATTTATCGCCATTAACTCGGCCAGCTTTAGCCCGGCCGCGATATGCTTTGGATCGAGTCTGACCGCCGTCATCAACTCGCTCGCGGCGGCCTGCATCGAGCCTGACCCCAGATAAGCTAGCGCAAGCTGGTAATGTGGCTCCGCATCCTTGGGCATGACTTGGGCAGCATTCCTAAAATCTAGAACGGCGCGCCCGAGATCGCCAGACTTGACGTGTTTCTGGCCCGCTTCGAGGAACGCTGCTTCCTTCTGCTGTGGGGTTCGGGAGCAGCTTATGAGCAGAGCAGAGGCTAGGCTTAATGAGAGTACTGTGTGGAGGGGGCGCAGCATGATCGTCTACTTTAGCAATTGACGTGCCACAAAACTACCTTAGGAATTCCGAGAGCCTTAGGAAAAGAAAAAAGCGGGGCATTTGACTGCCCCGCTTCGTTAAGTTTGACGTTTTGTTCCGGCGCGAAACTACATTCTCGCCGAGAGCTTTTTCCGCAGCGGAACTGCGACCAAAGCCATGATCGTGCCGAACAGGATAATGCTGGTGGGCTCCGGAACAGAGCCGCCGGCAGTGGAGCTGCCCAGTGTGATGTTATCGAATGCGATAAAGTTCGCGGATCCGCCAAAGTTTACGGATTCCGCCGTTCCGGCGAAAGTGACCCCGATCGGTACGAATACGGTGTACGGATTGGGAGTACTCGGCAGCGAAAGACTCGCGAGGAGGGTTCCCGTCCCGTTCAGACCGGACCAGACATCCACAGAGCCCGTAAAGCCGACCTGGTCGGAGTAAAAGAACGAAAAGCCCGTGGTGAAGCCTGCGGCTACGTTCATGGTGTCCCCCGCACCACTCAAGAAAAACAGAACGGTGTCGCCCGATGGCGGGTTCGAGAAATTACCAGTGCCGCCATCGGCATCCTCGATGATAGCCAACGAGTTCGAGCTAAAAACGATACCGTCGCTCGGTCCGGGTCCGGATCCACTTCCGCCGAGTCCGCCATTGTAGTAGTTGTCGACGGCCTCTTCGTCCTTCAGGCCCTCAAAAGTGAGCGTAACAACGCCCGCTTGCATAATCGGCATGACAATGGTCGCCAAGCCGAGGAGCAAAATCAATCCCGCGATTTTCTTCATTACTTTCCTCCTACTTAAATTTTGATCGCTCGACACCGCTACGCAGAGCCGAATTGCCGTACACACATAGCACGTTCGATACCAGCGTCTAGGCGATTGATAACAGTAAAGTTCGTGCTATTTCCTTCAGCCGACTTTACGATTTTGGTACCTTTTAATCCCACGGTTTGGGTCTCCGTTCAAAGATTTTGGTCGGAGAGAGCTAGCCCAGAGCATTGAGTTCCCCGAAGAAGGCCGGCGCCGACCTGTTGAAAGCTCCGGTCCGGCTTTGCGCCGGCCAAGGTGAGGGTCGGGACGGTTCTGGTCATCGGGCTGCTTTTCCTCATCAAGGCTTCCGGTTTCGTCCTGCCGATAACTTTGTTCGCGGGTGTTGATTTTTAATCGATCATTCGGACGGTTTAGCATATACTGCTTTGAGAGGTGCCGGATGAAGAAACTGGGCGGTTTCGCGGTACTATTCACTATTTCCGCTGCTACGGCGGGCGCGGCGACGCGAACGGAATATCTGAGCAGGCTCCCGCTTCGTTTTGAGGAAAACAGGGGGCGGGACGGTCATCCCGGCGCCCTCTACATGGCGCGCACAGAGAGTTTTTCGCTCAGTCTTGCAGCGTCCGGCAACTGGCTCGATTGGAGGAACGCGGGCGGGGCGAAGCTGGCCAGCGTACACACGCGCCTGGTGGGTGCGAATCCGGCGCGCCTGGAACCGGCCGACCGTCTGCCGGGGGTCGCGAATTATTTCCAGGGGTCCGCGGGCGAATGGCGCACGGATGTGACTGGATTCGGGCGGATTCGATATAGCGGCGTGTATTCGGGCATCGACCTGGTATTTCATGGCGAAGAGCACCGGCTGGAATATGATTTCGTGGTCGCTCCGCACGCCGATCCTGGGGCGATTCAGTTGGAGATCAGCGGTCAAAAGAGTTTGCGCGTCGAAGATAGCGGGGATCTGGTCATCGAGACGGAAGCGGGCGAGATCCGGTGGAAGAAGCCGGAGATTTACCAGGACGCGAACGGTGCCCGCCAAGTGATCGATGGGCGTTTTCTGGTCGCCGGCGCGCGGACAGTGAAGTTTGAAATCGCGGCGTACGATTCCGCACGCACGCTGGTGATCGATCCGGTTTTGCAATATTCCACGTATCTGGGCAGCACCGGGAACGATGGAGGACGAGGGATCGGCCTCGATAGCGCGGGGAACATTTATATTGTCGGGAACACGACCTCGACGAACCTGCCTACGGTTTCCGCGGCGCAGGCGAATTACGGAGGGATGTCTTCGAATTTCATGAATGGCGACGCGTTCGTGGTGAAGTTCAGTCCGGCGGGGGCGCTGGTGTACCTCACCTATCTGGGTGGGAGCGGCGACGATGCGGCTTCGGCTGTTGCGGTGGACCCTTCTGGAAACGCTTATGTGGTGGGGGCTACGACGTCGACAAATTTTCCGGTGGCGAGTCCGGCGCAGTTGAATTTTGGGGGGATGGGCGGCAAGGGTTATGTCCGCACCGGCGACGCGTTTGTGGCGAAGCTGAATCCTACGGGGAACCGGCTGCTTTATTCAACCTACCTGGGAGGGAATCAGGACGACGCGGCACTGGCGGTAGCCATCGACTCCAAGGGCGATGCGTTCGTGGCCGGGGTGACGTCTTCCATGAATTTCCCGATCACCGCGAACGCGTATCAATCCTACTATCGCGGCGGGGAAGGTGAGCCGGTGAGCCGCGCGGGCCATACGATGTGGGATCCAGGCGACGTGTTTGTCGCGGAGCTCAATCCCAGCGGCTCCCAGCTGGTGTTTGCGACCTACTACGGAGGCACCAGCGATGATGCTGCCTTCAGCATCGCACTGGATTCGGCCAGCAATATTTATGTAGGAGGGTGCACGATTTCTCCCGATCTTCCGACGACGGCAGGTGCGCTTCAACGCAGCTTTGGCGGGAGCGAAGTGAAGAATAAAAACTTTCTGACGGGCGACGGATTTGTCGCGAAGTTCGATCCGACGGGTTCCACTTTGATGTATTCGACGTACTTTGGCGGCACCGGCGACGACTGTATTTCGTCCATCGCCGTCGACAGCAAAGGCGATGTATACATGACCGGGTCCACGTCCAGCCAATTCCTGAAAACGACAACCAATGCGTTTCAGCCGCTGTTTAGCGGGTACACGTTGAAGCCGAAGGGCATCGGGCACCTGTACGGCGACGCGTTTGTCGGAGAACTGAATCCCGCCGGATCGGAGCTGATTTACTTAAGCTATCTGGGCGGGAGCGAAAACGACGGCGGCATGGCGATCGCGATCGATGCCGGCGGCAACGCTTATGTTACGGGGTTCACGGACTCGACCAATTTTCCGCTCGCCGGTGCGTCTTTACAGACGAAGATGGCGGGCGATGGGAAATTTGCCGGACGGACGCCTTATGGAGACGCCTTTTTATGCGTCGTGAATCCCACAGGGACAGCTCTGCTCTACAGCAGCTATTTCGGCGGGAATTTCGACGATCTCGGCGCGGGGATTGCCCTCGACGGTTCGGGCGGAGTCTATATTACAGGCGAAACCGCGTCGACCACGCTGGCAACCACGACAAACGCGCAGCAGGCGAAGTTTGGAGGGCTGGGCGCAACCAGCTCCTGGGTCCACGGAGACGCATTTTACGCGGTTTTTAACGGATTTTCGTCCGCCGGGCCGCAGATCTCCAAGGTTGCCAACGCGGAGGGCGAGAGCCTCACCATCGCCGCCAACACGTGGGTGGAAGTAAAAGGCACGGGGCTTTCGGCGACGATGCGGACGTGGCAAACTTCCGATTTTGTCGGCAATCAGCTTCCCATCGCGCTCGACGGGGTCAGCGTCACGCTGAACGGAGAGAACGCGTATGTCTATTACATCAGCGGAACGCAGATTAATATTCTGACTCCGCCCGATCTGGCGGCGGGCCCGGTGCAAGTGGTGGTGAACAACAGCACGGGAAGCAGCGCCGCGTATGCTTCGCAGGCGGCGGCGGTCTCGCCCTCGTTTTTCATATTCGGCAGCGGACCCTACATCGCCGCGACGCACCTCAACAACACCGGCTGTGCGGCGTCCGGTCTGACGTATTGCTACGTCGGACCTACCACGCTGTATCCGGGGTACAGCACACCCGCGATGGGTGGGGAAAACATTGTTCTCTACGCGAACGGACTAGGAGCGGTGGTTCCACCGGTGATTAAAGGATCGCTCACGCAGACCGGATCGCTGGCGACTAAGCCGATTATTTCAATCGCCAACAATCCCGTTACCGTGACTTTCGCGGGGCTAATTTCGCCAGGGCTGTACCAGTTTAATATCGTGATCCCGCCGGGAACCCCTGCGGGCGACGATTTCATCACCATCAACTACGATAACGTCGTATCCGCCCTCGGACCACAGATCACGATTCAGTGAAACTGCACGGTGCGGCCGTTCGCATAGATCGAAAATAGCGCTCCCATACCGATTCCAGCCGCGGGAATTGGAGTCGCTTTCGCGGGAATCGAGACAACGAAGACACGATCGTACGGGTATCCTACCCCGGAGGATGCGGGAATATTCGCGAGCAGCGCAGCAGGTATTTCAAAGTGAGTCGCATTCGAAGGCGTGGTACACAGGCATGTCCCGATGGCGGTGGTGGTCTGATCGATGTTAGTTGCGATGACGACGGTCCAGCGTCCGGCTGCCTGCCCCCGCCAGTGTAAAGGCAGGCTGCGGGTGCGGTTGACGATCGCGGTCTGATCTCGATCGGTCCATTCAAAAGGCCCAGGAGCTTCCGTCGTAACGCGAAAGCGGCCGACGTCGATTCCACCTGGTCCGCTCAGGAAAAACTTGCCTGGATTGAGGAATCGCAAGGGCACTTTGGCATGATAATAGCCGACCGAGCCGGGATCCCAGGGAATACTCCGCCGCCGATTATCCCGTCCCACGACGACTTGCGGTCCTGCCGCGAGGCCTTCGCCTCCGAGTTCTCCGGAGAGCGATGCGGAAAGGCTGATCGGCGGGTTGGTGGTCCATTGGAGAGCGCTGGTGTAGGTCGTGCAGGTTCCGGGCGGAGGCCACATCATGAGCGGGGATCGGGAAAGTCCCGGGTCCCGCAACGTGAAGGTGGCCGCGACTTCCCCCTTGTCGGTCTTCTTTCCGTTCTCATCCATGTTGGTGCGAGAAACAATGACCATCCCGATGCGTTTCGTTTCCAGGATTGGAATGGGTCCGGAATCGCACCCGCCCGGCTTCACTGCGGCTTGAACGGTCATGGTCACGACATTGCTCGCGCGATTAGGCGAGGCTTGCAGATAGACCGGAACATAACAGCCTTGCGGCGTATCGGGTGGAACGGCGAAGGAGATTTCCTGCTCGCCGGGTTGCGCACCGGCTCGCGCGACGCCGGCATTGGCGGTGCGGTTGCCCACGACGACAATGGCCGGCGCGCTTTTCCCTAGTCCAGTCACGATCATCGTGACACGCTGTCCGGGAGTCGCGGGATGGGTAGCGGAATTGAGGGCTTTCTTGCCCAGCGAATCGATGTTTTCGATTCGTCCAGGTCCCCATCCCAGGTTGTTTTGACTAAAGACACCGGGATTGGAAGCCGCGACCTCGATCGAAAATGGCTTGCTGGCACGGCCCTCAGCGGTGACGACCAGCGTGGACGGGCCGAGGGGGGACGCGTCGGGCATGAGTGCTTCGATTCTCTCGGGCTGAACGGCCAGCACTTTAACCGGTGTTACCACAGTTCCGTTGCGGAGGGAGACGGTCGCCGCCGACCCGAAGTGGACTCCGCGGATGGAGAACGCGGCGCCGCGCGCAATGGGTCCGCCGGCGAGCGTCGACGGGATCTGGCTCGCGCGATTCACGACGCCGTTCTGTCCGATAGCTGGCTGCGCAAAAAGGCTCGGACCAACACAGCAGAGCCAAGCCCAGCGCGAAAGACGCGACACATCCTCAGACTATCGCGCTATCATCGTCGTTCGCACGATGCGTTTCGCTCAATTTCGTCACGCCGTTCGACTTGCGTGGAAGAACCTGCGCACGCGGCCCGCCCGGTCCGCCCTGGTGGTGGTCGCCCTGGCGCTGAGCATTTCCGGGGTCAGCGGGGTGCGCGGCGCGGTTCGCGTGGCGCTCGACGCATTGCATCAAGGCTCGCGAACGCCGCTTGCGGGCGACCTGAGCATCGATACGGGCGACGCTGTCAGCGCGAAACAGTACGCCGCCTTGGACGCCCTGCGCCAGGAGGGGATCGAATGGACGCTGGTTACGCTGGCTCTGACCATGGCCGCTTCCTCCGAATCGCCCGATGCGGTGTTCGTGGCCGTGAAGGCCGTCGATCCGGCGGTGTACCCGTTTTATGGCGGAGAGAAGTTGACCGGCAAATTACGCGGCGATGGGGTCGTCGTTTCCGAAAATACTCTGCGCCGGTTGCATGTCCGCGTGGGCGATCCGATTCGCATCGCGGGCCGGGAGTTCCACATCTCGGCCACGGGAAAAGCGGAGCCGGAGCAATTGCTGGGGATTCTGGACCGCGGCATGCGGTGTACTCTCTCGCGTGAAAATTTTCGCAAAACCGGCATCGCCCGCGCGGGGAACGCGAGCAAGAATCGAATCCTGCTGCGGGTACCGGCGGGTGTGGATCTAGGCGACATCAAGCGGAGACTGCGGCCTCTGCTTCAGGACGGCGTCGTGCTGGACTATCAGGACGTCAATCAGAATATCGGCTTGAGAATCGACGGGCTGGCGGTTTATGTGGGCGAGACGGCTCTGTTGGCGTTAGCGCTCGGGTCGATGGGAGTCGCGATCGCGGTTCGGCAGCATCTGGAGGAAAGAGTCGAAATATTCGCCACCATGAAAATGGTCGGCGCGCGCAACAGCCAGTTGGTAGCGATGTTTTTCGCGGAAACAGCCTTGCTGATCGCGGCTGCGCTGCCGCTTGGAGTGGCGCTCGGCTGGCTGCTGAAGATGACCTTGTTGTCGATCGCGGCGAAATTTTTCCCCTTACCGCCCGTGAGCGGTGGGAACGGGGTCTTATTTCTGGAAGCGGCTGGCGCTGCGATTCTCGCGATGATCCCCGCCGTCGTCGAGCCTATCTGGATGCTTTGCCGCCTGCGTCCTGCCGTCTTCCTGAGGAAAGAAGCGCGCATCGATTACCCGGGCCGAGTGGTAGCGTGGACGTCCGCCGCGCTGCTCTATGCGGCGCTGGTGGCGATCGCGGAGCGCGTTCTCGGAGGGTGGAAGGAAGCCCTGTTATTTTCCGGAGGGCTGTTCGTCGGCGCAGCGCTCTGTTTCCTGCTGGCGAAGCTTTTCTTGCGCGCCATCGCGGCGGTGAGGGGCTTGCCGGCGGCGGTGCGTTTAGGAGTCGCGAATCTCACGCGTCCCGGAAATCGCGCCACGTTGATGATCGCCGCGATTGCGAGCGGCGCCATGATGATGGTGGCGACCGTCGAATCGGGGCTGGTCACGATGCGCGCCGTGGATGCAAAGCTGCCTTACGATCTCACCGACAGTCTGCTGATTGCCGGATTTCAGGCTTATCATCGCGAGGAGATTCTGTCGTTCGCAAGGAGCGTTCCCGGCGTCCTGAATGCCGAGATGAAGACCCAGGCGGGCATTCGTTTAATCGCGGTGAATGGCTTGCCACTGCATACGACGGGGTCCTGGTACGCAGCGGGATGTTCCGATCGCGGCCTGACGATTGACCGGAGCGTAGAACGCAGGACGGGCGCCACGGTCGGCTCGCAAGTCGATTTTATTATCGGGAACCGCAAGGTGTCGACGAAGGTGGCATCGGTGATCGAGGAGGAGTTGTCTTATCCGATTCAGGTGGACTGCGAAAATTTCGATGGAGCCAGACTGTTTCATCAAGCGGTGGTGCGCGCCAGTCCGGGCCAGTTGATGGCCGTAGACGCGGCGATTCGCGACCGGTTTCCGAGCCTCGCGGTGGTTACGGCTCCGGAAATTGAGGAGGTCATCCTCGATATCAGCCGCGATGCGAAACGTCTTGCCCGCGTCGTCGCCGCTGTTTGGATCGCGGCGGGACTGTTGATCCTAATGACTCTGGTCGCGGCATCGCGCAGCCAGCGGCTAGTCGAGACGGGAACTTTGAGCGCGCTGGGGGCGACCCCACGTGTGCTCGCCGGAATGTACACGGTCGAGTTTGCGTGCATCGGGGCGATCGCGGGAATCATCGGAAGCGCCTTAGCATGCGCCTTGAGTGGACTGCTGCTGGGGCTCATTTTTCAGCGCTGGGAAATTGCGTTCGAATGGCCGGTGGCCGCGGGCGCGGTCCTTAGCTCGGCGTTGCTGACCACCGCGGCGGCATGGATTCCGACGTATCCGCTGCTGCGTCAAAAGCCTATGAATGTTCTGCGTGGGATATAGCGAGCGATGCGGCCGGCAGGCTGTGGGCGAGCCGCGGACGCACGGGGAGCCACAGCAACCAGAACAGGGCAAGTCCCACAACGCCTGCGCCGACGAGGTAATAGGGCCACGGACCGAGGAAAGTCAGCAAAGTGGTCGAGGCTGGCTTCCTGCATAGAAAAGAATAGTTGACCTGGTATTTCCAGTCGAATATCCCGATCAGCGCCATGTACAGCAGCAACAATCCGTAGGCTCGCCAGACGGCGCCCGGCCGTAGAGGCGCAATGCGGCCGTAGATCAACGCCGAGCCCGTGAGAATAATCGCGCCGTGATTTAAGAAGAACGGGGCGGTCAGGGCAGAACCGTTTGCAGGGGTGAGCAACGCCATCCCCGCACCGGAGAATCCCGCGAAATAGGAAAATTCGACCGCTTCAGGCGAAAGGGTAATGCAAGCCAGCACCGCGGCCCAGGTGGACATGTTGCACAGATGCAGTGGCAGGTTCCCGGGAAACCAGAGATTGGCCAACATGTAGCGATACAGTTCTCCTCCCACCAGGATGCAGAACAACGCACCTCGTATGTATTGGTGCGGAATAAGATTCCTGCGGCTTACCAGAGAAAGCGCGATGGATGTTCCCGCGATGCCGGCGAGCCATGCCACGTGAAAAAGTCCGTAGACATGATGCAGCGGCACTCTCGTATTATAGTCAGTCCTCGGCGGGATCCAGCACGCCGGTCTGAAGTTGAAGGCCGCGCGGGCCAGATTCTTTCAAATGGCTCGGCTCTTTTCGCGGGCGTGCCGGTAGCCACAGCAGCCAGAACAGACCGAACGCCACCGGAGCTGCCCAGAGAAGATAAAACGGCCACGGGCCAAGCAGGCTCAAGACTGTTCCCGTGCCGGGTTTCGTTCGAAGATATGCGTAGTTCGCGCCGTATTTCCAATCGAACAATCCGACGAGACCGCAATACACTAAAAAAAGTCCGAAGGCTCGCCAGATCGCCCCTTTCCGTAGGGGCGAAATGCGTCCGTATACCAGCGTAGCGGCGGCAACGATGAGCGCTCCATGATTGACGAAGAAACGAGTATGCCAGGCGGATCCCATATCCGGTGTGAGTAACGCCATTCCAGCACCGACAAATCCCGCGAAGTAAGTAAACTCTACGGCGAGCGGCGAGAGTGTCAAGCAGGCGATCACCGCGATCCACGCCGTGACGTTGCACAAGTTCAGCGGCAGCAGGTTCGGGAAATGGAACCAATCCGTGTAGTAGCGCACCAGTTCTCCCCCGGCGACCAGACAGATCAGCGCCGCGCGCACAACCCCTTGCGGAAGGAGGCGACGGCGACAGGTCACCGAAAGCACGATCGATGCGGCTGTAATGCCGACGAGCCAAAGAATATGGGAAAGCCCGTAGATTTGATGCGAACCCATCCCCATATTATAGGTTGCGTGGGCTTATGCTAAACTCGCGAAGCGCGGTCGATGAAACCCTCTGAGAATCGCTGGTGGCTGGCAATATTCCTGGTGCTGACGGCGCTGGCCTACGCGGGATTTTTTCTTTCCCTTTCGAATCCTCCTTTTATCGATGGACCCAACCATCTGGCCCGAGCCGTGATCATGAACTCGCTCTGGGTGGACCCTCATTCTCCATTTCAGGGCAAGTTTTCCGCGACGCATGCCTTCGTGCCGTACATGCTGTCGGACGTGGGGCTCATCTTCCTTTTGCGGACCTTCGGCACCAATACCGCCTATCGGATTTGGAGCATGTTCACGGTTCTGATTCTCGTGCTGGGAGTCTGGCTCTACGCCCGTCAGCTCCTGAGCGCAAGGTGGGCAGTCGCCGCTGCGGTATTGTGCTCCTGGTATTTCGCGACCAGTTACTATCTGATCCTCGGCTTCTTCGCGTTTCAATGGGGACTGGCCACGGCTTTCATCGCGCTCGCCGCACTGGAAGCCTGGCGCGCGAATAGAAAAAACAGCGGATGGTGGATCGTAATTTACTGGGTCGCCTGTGTGGCGTGCTATGGTGCGCACCTGGCGACATTCGCGATCCTTGCCGGACTGGTGGGATCCATCGGCCTGCTCCGCGTGCTCCGAAAGGAACAAAGCTGGAGTCGTCTAGTGTGGGAATGCCTGCCTTTTGCGATCCTGGCCGGATATCACGTCCCCATGCTGCCGGAGAGTCCGGACGCGCCGGCGGATAAGGTCGCCCTGGTTCCTTTTGCCGGACATCTTCGCACTCTCGTGTTCGGTCCTGTTTATCTGATGGGCGGACTGCTCCAGTTGCTTGGCGCCGGCATGCTTGCGGGATTGACTTGGTTTAAACTCGGCAGTTTTTTCACGGCGATGTTTCTCCGTCAGAACTATTTCCTGGACACAGGGATCCTCGCTCTTTTTTTCGCCATTATCGCCGGTGCGATCTGGTGCGGACGCCGGCAGGCGAAAATACAAAACTTTTGGCAGCTTGCAGTCATCTGTGGTTTGGCCGCGCTCGTTTACATGGTCCTCCCATTCTGGTGGGAGGCGATTGCGTATGTGGATCAACGAACGCTTCCGTTCTTCTTCGTCGCACTGCTGATGCTGTCGCTGCGAATTTTTGAAAGCTCCAATCCGAGCCGGAAGCGAATCGCGCTGCTGATGGCTGCGTGTTCGTTATTAGCCGTCCTGAATCTTGCTTCACTCGCCGCGTTTATGCCCAGGCAGAGCCGGCTCATCGCGGCGTACCGCAGCGCTCTTATTACCATTCCGAAAGGCCGCGTGGTGCTCCCCGTGGACGCTCGCCGCCGGGATGGAAATACCTTCCCTCTGCGGCATGCGGGCTCTTACTACACGGTGGATCGTCAAGGTTACACCGCTTATTTGTTCAGCAAACAAACCGGAAGCGGGCCGTCTGAATATTTCGTAGATCTCTCTCCGGTTTATCGTCCCCCGCAGCGCTGGTACCGCAGCGACGCAGATTGCGATTGGGGAAAGGTCGCGGAGAGCTACGATTATGTGATCGTCAGCAAGCCCTGGCGCGCCAGTCGGATCGACCTCAGCTACCTGGAATTTTATTGCGAAAATTCTGCTGCGACCGTGTTCCGGGTACGCCGCGCAACCGCCTCTGCAACGCCTTAGTCCGCCGGGCTTGGTACACTCCTATCATGGATTCACGCCGCCATTTTCTCGGCAAATTCGCGACCGGGATCGCGGGCACGCTGGCTGCCGTGCCGTCCCAGGTACTCGGCGCGAACGACCGCATCCGCGTCGGATTTATCGGATTCGGCGATCGCGCGACGGATTTATTCAACTGGATCAAGCTCTGTCCGAATACCGAAGTGGCCGCCTTCTGCGATATTTACACTAAGCAACTGGAGCGCGCCAAAGGCCTGGTGCCTTCGGCCGCAACTTATCTCGATTATCATCGCCTGCTCGACGACCAGTCGATTGACGCGGTCGTGATCGCCACGCCCCAGCATCTTCATGCCGAGCATTTCTGCGCGGCGCTCGGAGCGGGCAAGCACGTTTATCAGGAAAAGACGATGGCGTTCACTGTCGACCACGCCAAGAAAATGCGCGCGGCTTTTCAGAAGGACGGCGGCAAGCATACCGTGCAGATCGGCCACCAAAGCTGCTCCTCCGGACACATGATCGACGCGCAGCAATGGTTGAGCGATCCGCAAAAGCTCGGTAAAATCACTGCGATCGATATGCACATGTACCGCAATACACCGCACGGCAAACCGCAGTGGTCGCGGACAGCAAGGATCACTCCGGACATGAATCCGGAGAACATACTTTGGAAATCATTCCAGGGCGATGCTCCGCCGCACGATTTCGATGCGAATCGCTATATGAACTGGCGATACTTTTTCGATTATTCAGGCGGCAACGTCTATGAGAATATGTGCCACCAGGTAAGCTTCTGGTACAAGGCATTGAAGCTACAGGTGCCCAAGGCCGTGACCATGAACGGCGGAATTTATCTGTGGAACGACGGTCGCGAAGTGCCCGACACGATGACCGTTTCGCTCGAGCAGCCGGAAAATATGTTGATCAGTTGGGCCTCCGGGTTCGGCAATAATCAGCTTGGAATCACCGAAGACGTGCTCGGCGATAATGGCACCATTCAGCGCGCCAACCAGCTCCATTACCTCCCGCAGAAAATGAATTTGCCGGCCGGAACTGAAATGACGGGCAACGCAAAAGCCGTTCCCCACGAGCACATGCTGAACTTTTTCGATTGCGTCCGCACCGGCAAGGAACCGAACTGTCCTTTCGATCTCGGCTTCCGCGTGGCGATCGCGTGCCGCATGGCGGTTGACAGTTATCGTTTCGGCCGCACGGTGCGGTGGGATGCGAAGAAGGAAGACTTCGCGTAAACGATGGATCTCGGGTTCACATCGGAACAGCAGCAACTGCGGAAATCCATTCGTGAGTTTTGTGAGGCGGAAATCAAGCCTCATGTCATGGAATGGGACGAATCGCAGCATTTTCCTATCGACGTTTTCAAGCGGCTGGGGGAATTGGGCGTCCTGGGCGCGGTATTTCCGGAGGAACTGGGCGGCTCCGGCCACAGTTACGTTGACTACTCCATCGTGATGGAGGAGATCGCGCGCGTCGATCCTTCCATCGCGCTGAGCGTCGCTGCGCATGTTTCGCTGTGCACGAATCACATTTACCTCGCCGGCAATGACGAGCAGAAGAAGCGCTACGTGCCGAAGCTGGCGTCCGGCGAATGGATCGGCTGCTGGTCCTTGACGGAGCCGGAAGCCGGATCGGACGCTGGAGGCACGCGAACCAAGGCGGTGCTCGACGGCGATACGTGGGTTCTGAACGGCGGGAAAACCTTCACCACCAACGCTCAGGTCGCCGATGTGTGCGTCGCCATGGCGATGACGGATCGCAGCGCTTCGGCGCACGGGATTTCCGCCTTCATTCTCGAAAAAGGCACGCCCGGATTCAAAGTCGGGAAAAAAGAAAACAAGCTCGGCATGCGCTGCTCTCCCACCGGCGAAGTTCTGTTCACCGATTGCCGCTTGCCGGCTTCGCAATTATGCGGCAAGCGCGGCGAAGGATTTGTCGATAGCCTGCGGATTCTCGACGGCGGAAGAATCTCGATCGCAGCGCTGTCGGTCGGCCTCGCGCAAGGCGCGTACGAAGCCGCGCTGAAGTACTCGAAACAACGCAAACAATTCAGCCGCTTTATTTCGGAATTTCAAGCGATCCAGCACAAGCTGGCGGATATGGCGACGGAAATCGACGCCGCCCGTTTGTTGACTCTGCGCGCGGCCTGGCTGAAAGACTCGGGCGCCAGCGTGAATAAAGAATCGGCAATGGCGAAACTCTTTGCCTCCGAAGCGGCGGTGCGGGTCGCGAATGAAGCGCTACAAATTCATGGCGGATACGGGTTCATCAAGGACTATCCGGTGGAGAAGTTTTATCGCGACGTAAAACTGTGCACCATCGGCGAAGGGACCAGCGAAATCCAAAAGCTGGTCATCGCGCGGCAACTGCTGAAGAGCCATTTATAGATGACCCCGCGGCTCGGCAGACCATTGATCTTGTGGCGAAGGTTCCCGACCTGCGACTTGCTTTTTCGACGCTCAAAACCACGAAGATGACCACAGCCGCGAAAATAATCAGCGGCGACATCCGTGCCCTGGCCCGTGCCGCGAGCTGGATCGAGGAACGCCGTCCCGAAGCGGAAGCCTTACTTCGCGAGCTATTTCCGCGCACCGGCCGCGCGATGATTCTCGGCGTGACCGGCGCACCGGGGGCAGGGAAGAGCACCCTTACCGATCAGATCGTGCACATGCTTCGCGACGAGGGCAAAACCGTCGGCGTAATTGCCGTCGATCCCTCCAGTCCCTATACTGGTGGCGCGATCCTCGGCGATCGCATAAGAATGCAGCGCCATCACGCCGACGAAGGAGTGTTCATCCGCTCCATGGCAACGCGCGGATGGCTCGGCGGCCTCGCGCGCGCGACAATGGAAATGACCATGTTGTTCGACGCAGCGGGGCGCGACGTGGTGGTCGTCGAAACCGTCGGAGTCGGGCAGGATGAAGTGGAAATCGCGCGGCTGGCGGGCGTGACGCTGGTGGTTCTGGTGCCGGGTATGGGCGACGACGTGCAAGCAATCAAAGCCGGTATCATTGAAATCGCCGACGTGTTTGTGATCAACAAATCCGATTTGCCGGGAGCCGAAAAACTGGAGCGGGAGCTGAATAATTATCTCGGCCTGTCGCATCGTCCGGACGGTTGGACGCCGAAAATCGTCCACACTGAGGCGACCGAAGGAAAGGGAATCAAGGAAGTTTTGGACGCAGCCCGCGAATACCAGGCCCAAAGCGTTGGGAAATCCCATATGGCGGAAATATGGAGCGCGAGGCTCCGCGAAATGCTGCGGGATCGCTTGCTCGACCGCCTTCCCGAAGAAGAGCTTCTTGCTGCAGGACGCGACGTCGCGGAAAAACGGCGCGATCCTTTCTCAATACTGAATGACTGGCTTAAACGGCTGTAAAATCGATCATCTCGGCATCGCCGTGCGGTCGCTCGACCAGGCTCTGCGCTTCTATCGCGATCAACTTGGCTTGGACGTCGCGATGCAGGAGACGGTCGCGCAGGAAAAAGTCAACGTCGCCATGCTGCCGGTTGGCGAGCCTCGCATCGAGTTGCTGGAGCCGACCGAAACCGATTCCGTCATCGGAAAATTTCTCGATAAGCGCGGCGAAGGACTTCATCACGTCGCGCTCAAAGTGCCCGACCTCAATGCCGCGGTCGAAAGGCTGCGCGCATCGGGCGCCCGCTTGCTCAACGAGCCTCGCGCCGGCGCAGGCGGTCATTTATATGTATTCGTGCATCCGTCATCTACCGGCGGAGTGCTTCTCGAACTAATTCAAGAATGAAACCCAAAATCGGAATTATCGGCGGCAGCGGACTCTACTCCATGCCGGGATTTGAGGCGCAGGAAGAACGCGCGATCGACACGCCTTGGGGCGCGCCGTCGGATCATTACGTTGTCGGCCGGCTCGCCGGCAAAGACGTTGCCTTTCTCGCGCGTCATGGACGCGGCCATCGCCTGTCGCCCTCGGAATTGAATTTCCGGGCGAATATTTATGGATTCAAATCGCTCGGCGTCGAACGAATCTTGTCATTGAGCGCAGTCGGGTCGTTGAAGGAAGAACACAAGCCCCTCGATTTCGTGATTCCCGATCAGTTCGTAGACCGCACACGCGGTCGCGTCTCGACCTTCTTCGGCGAAGGACTCGTCGCTCACATTGGTTTTTCGCATCCAATCTGTCCGCAGCTTTCGAAGCTTGCTTATCGGGCGGCGGAGGTTTCCGGCGTGACCGCCAAACAGGGAGGAACCTACCTGTGCATGGAAGGGCCGGCCTTCTCTACACTCGCGGAATCGCAACTGTACCGCAGTTGGGGTATGGACGTCATCGGCATGACCAATCTTCAGGAAGCGAAGCTGGCGCGCGAAGCGGAGATTTGTTACGTGACCATCGCGATGGTGACAGATTACGATTGCTGGCATCCGGAGCATGAGGCCGTCACCGTGACCGACATTATCGCGAACCTGACCAAGAACGCCGAGAACGCCGCGAAAGTGGTCGCCGCAGCGGTGCGTTCGATGCCCGAAACTCGCGACTGCAAATGCGGATCGGCCCTGGCGCACGCCCTGATCACCGATCGTAAAACCATTCCCGAGGCAACGCGCAAGAAGCTGGAGTTGCTGGTTGGAAAGTATCTATAGCCAACAACTGCTCGAACATTGTCTGCGCAATGAGCCGTGGACTTCCGAACTGCTCGATCGCGCCATCGGCGAGGACGAAGGACGCGCGCTGCTATCCATCGTGGTCGAACGGCTCGGCGATTTGTTCGAACCGCCTCTCTGCCGCACCTACGAGCAGCTATTCACGCAGGTGATTGAACGGGTTTGTCCGGACCTGATTCCGCGCCTGCGAACAAACGCGTCACAGCAAGCTCCGCCAGCCACGGCCGATCGAGTCTACGTCCTCTCGCGCATAACGCTCGGCGCGGATGTGGCCGTAACCAGCGTGCTGCTCGATGCCGCAAAGCAGCGCTATCCGGCTGCGGAAATCATTTTCGTCGGCCCCCGAAAATCGTTCGAAATGTTTGAAGCCGACCCGCGCATCCGCCATCTTCCGGCTCCCTACGCGCGTAGCGGAGCCTTGATCGACCGCCTCCGGGCCTCGGCCAGCCTTCATTTCGAGGATGGCATCGTGATCGATCCCGACTCCCGTCTGACCCAGCTCGGCCTCATTTCCATCTGTGACGAGAAAAACTACTTCTTCTTCGAAAGCCGCAGTTACGGAGGTCCAGAAACAGAGTCGCTACCCTCGCTCGCGTCCCGGTGGGCGCGCGAACGTTTCGGCGTTCACGACGCCCACCCCTACATTGCGCCGCTCCCGTCGACGGATCCGCCCGCTGACATCACCGTGAGTCTGGGAGTCGGTGAAAATCCCGCGAAACGAATCGATGGCGCCTTCGAACGCGATCTGTTGAGCGCTCTAGCCGCAACAGGTAGTTCGATTCTGATTGACAAGGGCGCCAGCGCAGAAGAACGCGACCGGGTCGAACGCGCAGTGCTGCCCGGAATGCGCACCCACGACGGAGCCTTCGCGCCATTCGCCGCGCAAATCGCCCGCAGCAAACTTTACGTCGGGTACGATTCCGCCGGCCAACACGTCGCCTCAGCGGCAGGCGTACCTCTGATCGCCATCTTCAAAGGATTCGTGAATGAGCGTTTCTTCTCACGATGGCGGCCCCAAGGCACCGTGATTCGCGGCGATTCGCCGAATGTAATCGCCCAAGTCCGATCCGCAATCACCCGCAAAAAATAAAATGTAACTCCTTTCCTTTACGAGCCTTGCGCGTTTGCGTGAACAGTGCTTTTTTCTTCCCGCAGTATCCTCCAATCAGAAGGAGTTCTCCACCGAGGCTCTTTCGACAGCTCTTTCCTGCGCAGGAAATGTCGTATTACGGTGGTCCTGAGCCCTCTGGAAGCGGAGGGACCTTGGGGTCGATCTCAAAACATTCGGTCTGACAAACCGGATTTCAGAGAGTTGCCCTTGCAGGCAGCTCGAATCACTGGCGGCCGGCGGATCGAAAGGTCAGCCGGTCGCGCACGACCTCTCGTCAAGCCGAAGTGTGTGAAAAGGAGAGTGGAGCAGCTTCCCGACGTGCCCCCTTGGGTTCGTTCTGTATTTTCGAGTGCGTGTCCAAAGGAATTACATATACATTCCGCCGTTGACGTTCAACACCGCTCCGGTAATGTACCCCGCTTCTTCACTCGCCAAAAATCGAACCGCCGCCGCGACGTCCTCCGCTCGCCCGAATCGCTTCAGCGGAATATGTCCGATGATGTTGTCCTTCACCTCCTGCGAAAGCACCGCCGTCATGTCCGTCTCGATAAATCCCGGCGCAACGGAGTTCACGGTGATATTGCGGCTACCCATTTCTTGCGCCAGCGATTTGGTCAGGCCGATCAAGCCGGCCTTCGAAGCCACGTAGTTCGCCTGGCCAGGATTGCCGGACTCGCCCACCACCGATGAAATATTGATGATGCGTCCCCACCGTGCTTTCATCATCCCCTGCAACACCTGCTGCGTCGCCAGAAACGCACCGGTCAGATTGGTGGAGATTACCGTATCCCAATCGTCCTTCTTCATCCGCAGGGCCAGTCCGTCTTTAGTCACGGCAGCATTGTTCACCAGAATGTCGATTTTCCCTGCTTTCGCGAACGCCTCCTTGATCGAATCGGCCGACGATAGATCGATCGTCACCCAAGTCGAGTTGGGAATTTCGCGCGAAGCCGCCTCCAGTTTCGCTGCGTCGCGAGCCGCCAGCACCACATGAACTCCCGTTTCCGCCAGCGCGCGAGCGCAAGCCAACCCGATTCCCCGGCTCGCCCCCGAAACAAATGCTGTCTTAAATGCTCCGTCGTTTGTCATAGTTAGATTATGGCCTACACCGATCTGCGGGACTTTGTGCGCGCGCTCGAAAAACAAGGCGAGCTGAAGCGCATCCCCTTTGAAGTTTCTCCCGAGCTTGAGATTACCGAATTTGCCGACCGCAGCGTGAAGTCCGGCGGACCTGCGCTGCTGTTCGAAAAACCGGCCGGCTCCAGCGTTCCCGTCCTGATCAACGCCTTCGCGAGCATGCGCCGCATGGAGATCGCGCTCGAAGTCTCCTCGGTCGACGAAGTGGCCGCCCGCATCTCCGAATTTCTAGAAATGCGAATGCCGGAAGGAATCATCGGCAAATTGAAAATGCTGCCCAAGCTGGGCGAAATCGGGGCGTTCTTTCCGAAAATCGTTTCCGGAGGCCCGTGCAAGGATGTGATTCGCCGCGACGATTTTTCGCTCGACGAATTCCCCATCCTCAAGTGCTGGCCCCAGGACGGAGGCCGCTACATCACGCTGCCGATGGTTTTTTCAAAAAATCCGGATACCGGAAAGCGCAACTGCGGCTGCTATCGAATGCAGGTGTACGACGCGCGCACCACCGGGATGCACTGGCAGACCCACAAACAAGGCGCCGAACATTATCGCCGCCTGCGCGCCGCGGGGACCACGAAGCGCATGGAGGTCGCCGTCGCGATCGGCGCCGATCCAGCGACCATGTACTCCGCCATTCTGCCTCTGCCGCCCGATCTCGATGAAATGATGATTGCCGGGTTCCTGCGCTCGAAGCCGGTTGAGATGGTGAAGTGCGAAACGGTCGATATCGAGGTGCCGGCGCAAGCCGAGATCGTGCTCGAAGGATACGTCGAACTGGGCGAACTGCGGCGCGAAGGACCCTTCGGCGATCATACGGGCTTCTATTCGCTCGACGACGACTATCCGGTCTTTCACGTAACCTGCATCACGCATCGCAAGAATCCGATTTACGCGACCACCATCGTCGGCCCGCCTCCCATGGAAGATTTCTACATGGGCAAGGCCATCGAGCGGATCTTTCTTCCGCTGATGCGCCTGCAACTACCGGAGGTCCGCGACATCTGCATGCCCGCCGAAGGAATCTTCCACAACATGATTTTCATCGCGATCCGAAAATCGTATCCCGGCCATGCGCGCAAGGTGATGCACGCAATTTGGGGACTCGGTCAGGCGATGTTTTCGAAGGTGATCGTGGTGGTCGATGAAGACGTTAACGTGCAAAATGTAAGTGAAGTGGCCTGGAAAGCCCTCAACAATATCGATCCGGAGCGGGACATTCAATTCGTGTTAGGACCGGTCGATTCGCTCGACCACGCCAGCCGCCTAGCGAATTACGGTTCGAAGATGGGAATAGACGCGACCAGGAAGTGGCCGGAAGAAGGATTCACCCGCCCCTGGCCCGACGTAATCCGCATGCCGGACACTGTTTCGAAGCGAGTCGATGAAATGTGGAGGCGAGCCGGCCTGAAGTGATAAAATGAAATCTCACGGCGGCTGTAGCTCAGCTGGTAGTAGCGCCAGATTGTGATTCTGGAAGTCGTGGGTTCAAATCCCACCAGCCGCCCCACTTACTGAAAGATCGGTTTTTCGTCCGACACAAATCTTACGAACGACCCTCGTGGGGCGATGGAGACTGCGGACTCCTGGGGCGATAACACCGCTTGCCATGCGTCCGGAAAGTCGGTTCGGAACAAGGCTTCTCCTGCGTCTCCCACGATTGCGGGTCGTGCGACGAGGGTTGCCTGGGATCCCGTGCTCTGGAGAACATCCTTAAGAACCGCTTCTTTGTAGGCCGCAGCCGCGATCGCCGCCGGCGCTTCGCCGTCATCCGTGATCACGGAGGAAACCGCCAAGCCTTGCGATCGAGAGTCGGACTCCTTTGCGACAGCGCCCCGATACGCCGATACAGCCGCCATCTCGACAGAGGACAGTGCCGGCCTTACGGCGCCAACTTCCCGGCCGAACGCCTCGCCCATATCTGCGGTGATTTTCTTATAGTGCACCGACGCAAAGTCTGCGATTCTTCCTGGGGCCGAAAATCTCATGGTGCGATGGGTGCCTGGTGGGATAAAATGCAGACTCCAGACGCCATCTGCAAGATCCTGCGATGACCGATCCGCAAACCGCACTGTCACATAAACAGCGTCGATCGTGTATGGACAGCTATTGGTCCACGTTGCCCAATAATGCTCCTCGTCCGCTCGTAGCAACTCGTGGACTTTGAAGCAATCGGACACCTTCGGATGTTGAGCGAGCGCAATCGCAGCAAACGTCAGCCCACACACTAAGTGCTTCATTATGAAACCACTCCGACCAGAAAAGACTACCCGTGAACGGGTTTAGTATCTCATGGATCGGCTGGTTCTGTCAAAAACCTTAGATGCGTCTAAGCGAAAGGGCTCCTCTTTACCGCGTAATCGATGGCCTCCTGCGGCACTTTGAACTCCTTCATGCCCCGATTGCCCAGGTAGCCGACTTCCTTGATCCCCGCCGCGCTCGTATAATACGCGTCCACCGTCATGCGGCGCGCCCAATCGAAGAATCGTATGCCCGCCGCGAGTTCCGGAGTCCGGTTCTTCCGAAAGGCGATCTTATCGAGCATTTCCGTCTTCTGCTCCGCTTTCGCCGTGAGAAAATCGACGTGATATTGACGCTTCATCGCTTCATCCAGCCACGCGATGCCGCCGGTATAAATCGCCGCCATTTCCGGATTCTGGCTTGAAAGCAAATCGATAAACTCCGCCGCTGAGCCCTTCGATGCGCCCGGAACAATAATCTCGCACAATGTTTTAAGCGTGTCGAACTCATGCTGCGTCAGGGCTTTGGGTTTATAGACACCGCCCGTCGTCGTAGCCGCGGCGGCCGCCGCTTCGTGAACATGCTGCGCGGCTTCGACACCCACCGGACCTGCCATCGCCGCGGCGGCAATTTTCGCCAGAACGCTTCTTCTTGTAACCTGCATGTTAAACGTTCCCCTTTCGCATCTCTTCGGCCAGATATTCCGCCGTGCGCCACGCCAGCGCCACGATCGTCAACGTCGGATTCTTATCCGGATTCGTCACAAACGGCGCGGCATCCGCCACGAACAGGTTCTTCACGTCGTTCGCCTGGCAATATTTATTCAGCGGCGCGGCCTTTGGATCGTTGCCCATGCGGATCGCGCCCACCTCGTGAATAATGTCTCCGCCTACCGAGATCTTTTCCTGAACGGGCCGGTTGCGTTTCACCACCGTGCCGCCCATCGCCTCGATGATGTCGGTGAACGTCTTCTCCATGTGCTCCACTTGCTTGTACTCGGCGTCGGTCCATTTGAAGTGGAATTTCAAAACCGGGATGCCGTATTTATCCACCACGTTCGGATCGATCTCGCAATAGGTATCCTTGTTCGGAATCATCTCGCCGCGTCCGCTAAAACCGACGTGCGTTCCGAAATCCTCGTAGATCGCTTTCTTGAGCGAATCTCCATAGCCCTCGTGTTGCGCGCAGACGCCGGCGAAGCTGCCGATGCCGGGCATTCCGTATCCGCCGCCCAGTTCCACGTGATAACCGCGCGGGAAATCAGTCTTCTTGTCCCACAGCCACCAAGGCATGTATAGATGCGCCCCGCCCATGCCGTCCGAATCGTGCCGCGGCATTCCTTGCAGGGCCGGAATCCGCGCGCCCAAACTGAACCCGGTGTTGTCGGTGAGATATTGGCCCACCGTTCCCGACGAATTCGCGAGCCCGTTCTCATGTCCTGGACCTTTTGAGTTCAGCAGCAGCCGGGTCGATTCGCAGCAGCTCGCCGCGACCACCACGGTGCGGCACTTGATCTGCTTCTCCGTCCGCGTCGCCTTGTCGATGTACGAAACCGCAGTCACTTTGCCTTCGTCGTTGGTGATCAGCTCCCGCGCCATCGCGTCGGTGATCAGCGTGACCTTCCCGGTCTTCATCGCCGGAAACACCTGCACCTGGCTCGACGAATAATTCGACGACGGAATGCAGCCTCGTCCGCACTGCCCGCAGTAATGGCATGCCGGACGCCCATTGGTTTCCTGCGTGATCACCGCGAGCCGGTTCGGAATACAAGGAATCCCCAGCTTGTCCGCGGCTTTCTTGATCAGAACCTCATGCGCGCGCGGCGGTGGGCACTTCTGGAAAACGCCATCCGGCGCACTGCGGATTCCTTCTTTCGATCCGGTGACGCCGATGAATTTTTCGGCCTTGTCGTAATAAGGAGCGATGTCCTCATACGAAATCGGCCAGTCCGTCCCGATGCCGTCGCGCGAGTAGGGCTTCAGATCGTAATCCGCATAGCGCAGCGAAATGCGGCCGTAGTGATTGGTTCTGCCGCCGACGATGCGCGACCGGAACCAGTTGAATTTCGATCCTTCCGCTACCGTGTACGGTTCGCCTTCCAGCTCCCATCCGCCGGCGTGGGCGGAGAAAAATCCGAAGGCCCGCCCTTTTCCGAAGTAGCTCGCGCCACCCTCCATCGCGCCTCGATGAGGCACCTGGTAAGGCCACATGTGCTCTTTGAAATCCTTCTCGGGATGAAGCATCGGACCGGCTTCCAGGAGCGCCACGCTGATGCCGAGGTCGGCCAGGACCTTGGTAACCGTGCCGCCGCCTGCCCCGGACCCGATAATGACAACGTCGTAGACGGGGGCGCTGCGAGTGACTTGGAACATGCAATGATTATACTCGCCCACACTGCATGCAACCAATTGCCGTTAAGCTCGTCTATAATTCTGTACAGGGACAATGACCGACGACGGGACTGTCAATCAAGATCCTGAGCCCGATGCCGAGCCTGGCGAGAAAGGCCGGTCCGCGGCCGGCGCCACTCTATCCTGGTTCCGTGACCTCTTCCTCAGCGTCCTGATCGCGATCGTAGTGATCCTGTTCCTCTATCAACCGGTCAAAGTGGAGGGCACCAGCATGATGCCTTCGCTTCAGAACGACGAACGGATTTTCATCAACAAGTTCGTCTACCGCTTCGGCATTTCCGACGTCGGCCGCGGCGATACCGTCGTGTTTCTCTATCCGGGCGACCCGTCCAAATCCTACATCAAGCGGGTGATCGGCATTCCCGGCGACACCGTCGAGATCGACGACGGAACCGTAGTGGTCAACGGCAAGCCCATCTCGGAGCCCTACGTCGCGCAGGATTTTCGCGACCAGATGCCCATGCCTTTGAGGACCGTTCCTCCCGATCAGTACTTCGTCCTGGGCGATCACCGCAGCTCGTCTAACGATAGCCGCAGTTGGGGATGGGTGCCGCGCCAAAATATCTACGGAAAAGCCGTCTTCGTCTACTGGCCCCTGGAAGATCTCGGCGCAGTTCACTAGTCTGGATCGCTCCCTGTGGTCGCGACTCGGTAAGCAATTGATTTAACGCATCGCCGATTCCGAGCTGCGACCGCTGGAAGCGATCTCCGCAACATCTACAGTCTGCGTGAAAAGTCGCTGGGATTTGTGATTGGCAGGCGGAACCGCCTGCCCCACCACGACAAAGCAAGCAGTTAAAGAACGGTGGGACAAGCGGTTTGGCCTGGCGGACGACTTTCACATAGACTCGTCTGGAAGGGGGCCCCTCACCTCTTCCTCACGCCCTCCATCATAATTTCCAGCATCCGCTCCACCAGCCGCCCATGCTCCACGAACGGAAAATCCGTACACGTGACCAGCAGCGATGCGACCCCGTGACTCCCTGCCCACAGCGCCTGCGAAATCTCGACGACGTCCCCATCCTCGATCTGCCCCGCTTCCATTGCGAAACCGACGCCTTTCATTAATTCCCCAAAACACCTGGACCCCGCCGGGCACTGAATCGACCCCCGCATGAACGTCAATACGTAACGATGAGGATGCTCCAGCCCAAATCGAATATAGGCCCGCAACCCGCTCCGCAAGCGCTCCAGTGGTTCGATCGAAGTGTCGCGATTGATGGCCGCGAGCTTGCGCTCCAACCGCGCAAATGTCTCCTCGCTGATCTGCGCGAGAATATCCGCCTTGTCCTGGAAATAGAGATAAATGGTGCCTGGAGAATACTCGATCCTCTCCGCGATCTTGCGGATGGAAACGTTCTCGTACCCCTCCTGCACAAACAGAGCCCGCGCGGCAGCGAGGATCTCTTCTCGAATCCCCTGTTTCTCCCGCTCGCGTCGCTCCTGAACACCCATATTTAGACCGAATAGCTTCGGCCGCGATGCGCGCCAATCAGGATCTGCACCATTCGATGCGCGATTAGTTCATGGAGCGTTAACAACTCCCGATTGGCCGCCACGATCGCCTCGACGTCGAGTGGATCGGCAGGCCCTCCACCCCCTCGCAGCGCCGCGGACGCTTCCGAGATCACGGGGTCTGCAATCACGTCCCCCGCCATCTCCCACAGCGTGATGAATCGGTCCACGGCCGTTGGGAAACTCAATGCGAACACGCCCCAGTTGCTGGTGGTGCGAGGAGGCTTGTAATCCAGATTGAACGGACCGGAATAGTGATGACTCCGCAGCAGCACCAAAACATTCAGCCAGTCCAGCGGATTCACGAGTCCGACCGCGATATCGACGTCGTGCTTCAATCGATACCCGTCGTTAATATCGAAGTGCCACAGCTTGCCGCACACCAGCGCCCTCGCGAGAGCCGCCCGCGGCGCCGCGCCCCACATCAACTCATGCAGATATTCCGGATTCAGACCCACCATCTCCGGATGCGTCAACAACCCCGACGAAATAAACGCCAGCATCGCATCGCTGGTCGGCAATAAGATCTCCGCCTGCGGCTCGAATGGCTTCGCTTCCATGCAATGCCTCAACGTCGGACGCCCGAACTCCTTCGCAAGTTTGATATCCGCCTCGCAGGCCGAATTGAGACCCTCCGCGTACCACCGGAGAGTCTGGGTCTCCTCCACCGCTCCCTGCACGAAATATCCCAGCGATCCCGGCCAATACACCGCAAACTCCGCGCCCAGTTGATGTCCGATCTTCACCGTATTCGCGAGTCTGCGAGCCGCATAGGCCCGGACCTCCGGAGCCTCCGCCGCCGGGCTGGCCGCCCACACCGCATGATGAAACGTCTCCGTCGTCACCATCGAACACTTCAGTCCGTTGGTCTTCAGTGCAGCCTGAATCCTCGCGACGATCGCTTCCTGCTCGTCTTTAAAGAGCCCCGCGGTCGGAATCACGTCCGTGTCGTGCGTGGTCCAATACCCGATGCCTATTTTCGAATACTCCTCAATGACTTTCTCGAATCCCACCGGCTCTCGCGTCGGCGCATGAAAGAGCGCGTGTCCTTCGTACGCCGCCGCCCACTGCGGACCGGAGATGTAATACTTCCGCCTCACATCCGGCGAATATCCGCCTCCGCATGCAGTAATCAGGCGCTCCACCAGCGCGCGTTGTTGACTCTGAGGAATCGGTGCCATGAAACGCTTATGATACCTAGATGCTCCGCTCGCTGCTTGTGCTGATCGCTCTCCCGTGTATCGCCATGGATACCACGGTGAAGCTCGACTCCGGAAAAATCTCCGGCGCTGAATCAGGCGGCGTCGTATCGTTCAAAGGCATCCCCTACGTTGCCCCGCCTACCGGCGACCTTCGCTGGAAGCCTCCTCATACTATTGCTCCTTGGCCCGGCACCCGCCCCGCGAAAGATTTCGGAGCCGCCTGTCCTCAGCTCCCCACCCTTGAAAAAAGGTACGGCATCAAGTTCGACAATCTCAGCGAGGATTGCCTGACCCTGAACGTCTGGACCGCGGCCAACAATGCCTCGGAACATCATCCCGTCATTTTCTGGATCCATTTTGGAGGCAACGCCGCCGGCTCGGGCTCCATGGTGGACGGCTCCGCGCTCGCGCGCCAGGGCGCGGTCGTCGTGAGCATCAATTACCGCCTGGGCCCCTTCGGCTTCCTCGCCCACCCCGGGCTCTCTAAAGAATCTTCGCGAAATTCCTCCGGCAACTATGGACTTCTCGATCAGGTCGCGGCGCTCCTATGGGTCCATCGCAACATCGAAAAATTCGGCGGCGATCCTCAGAACGTCACGATCTGCGGCGTGTCCGCCGGCGCCAACGACGTGGGCGGGCTGATGACTTCGCCTCTTACGGCAGGCCTGTTTCATCGCGCCATCTTCGAAAGCGGAGAGATGTTTCCCCCTTCCGATGTGCGCCTCGCCGCCGCGGAGCAATCCGGCCTCAAGCTTTACGGCGCCGACATAACCGCCTTGCGCCTCCGCAGCGCCAGGGAAATCATGGCTGCCGGCGGTTCTTTCGAACCCATCATCGATGGCTGGGTCATTCCGCAGAGCCCCACCCAGATCTTCGCGTCTGGCGCACAGGCTAAAGTCCCGTTGATCGTCGGAACCAATGCCGATGAAGGTTCGGTATTTACGAAAGATCTGGCTCTTCAGACGACCGCCGATTATCGCGCCTACCTCGTCACCAACTATGCTGGCGCCGAAACGCTGTTAAAGCTCTATCCCGCCGCTGACGAGACCCAAGCTCGGTCCGCCGCAGCCCACATCTTCACCGATTACATGATCGCTTCCGCCCGCACCCTGGCCCGCCACCAGGCGAAGGTAAACCCGAAAACGTTCGTCTATCACTTCACCCATTCAACCGGCCCTCTTGGTGCGTTCCACACTTCCGAAGTCCCGTTCGTCTTCGGGTCCGACCCCGGAAGCAGTCTGGCGAAAATAATGTCCGCCGCCTGGGTGAAATTCGCCGCGACAGGCGACCCCGGCTGGCCCGCGTACACCGCCGCATCGGAACAATACATGGAGTTCGGCGACACCATCAAGATCAGCTCCGAATTGCATAAGAAGGAACTCGACGCGCTCCCGCCCAAATGATCGAAGTAGCGCTACTATTCTGTTTCATCGCGGTTCTTTCCGCCCTGGTAAGCGGCCTCCGCGGCATCGCGATGATCGTCGGCATGGTGTGGAAACAAATCCGCCGGAAGCCATAATTCTTCTTAGCGAGCCGAGCGCCTTAGCGTGGTTGCTCCGGCCCCAACGTGATGTCCGATAATCAATAGTGGAGCAAACACCACTTATGATCCTCGAAGCGACCATGCCGTCGACCCTCGAATCCGAATTCAACCCGAAAATATCCGCTGAAGTGCGTTTTGACGAAGCCGCGGGCCGCCTGGGCCTGGACGAAGGAATGCAAAAAGTCCTGCGTAGTCCCTCGCGCGAAATCATCGTCCATATTCCCATCGCACTTGACGACGGACGCCTTGAAGTCTTCACCGGCTATCGCGTCCAGCACTCCGTCGCGCGCGGTCCCGCGAAAGGAGGCATCCGCTACGCCCCCGATGTCTCCCTCGACGAAGTCCGGGCTCTCGCTGCGTGGATGACCTGGAAATGCGCCGTTACCAATCTCCCCTTCGGCGGCGGAAAAGGCGGCGTGATCTGCGACCCCAGCCTTCTCTCGCCTTCTGAAATCGAGCGGATCACGCGCCGCTATACCGCCGAGTTGTTCGAATTCATCGGGCCCGAAAAAGACGTCCCCGCGCCCGATATGAACACCAACGAACAGACCATGGCCTGGATTATGGACACCTATTCCATGCACGCCCGCCACACCCAAACCGCGGTGGTCACCGGCAAGCCCATCAACCTGGGCGGATCGCGCGGCCGAGCCGAAGCCACTGGCCGCGGATGCATGATCGTCACCGAACAGGCCCTCCGTAAACTCGGCCTCGAACGCACCTCCACCCGCGTCGTCATTCAAGGATTCGGAAATGTGGGAGGCATGGCTGCCAAGTTGATGTCCAGAGCCGGCTTCAAAATCGTCTGCATCATTGAATATGACGGAGCCGTCTACAACGCCAAAGGCCTCGACATTCCCGCGCTAACCAAACATCGCAACGAAACCGGATCCATCCGAGGCTTCGAGGGCGGGGAAGCGATCGATAAAACCGAAGCCATGTTCTTAGAGACAGACGTTCTTTTGCCGGCCGCCAAAGAAAACGTGATCACATCGGAAAACGCCCAGCGCCTGCGCACCAAGATCCTCTGCGAGGGGGCCAACGGTCCTACCACGCACGTGGCGGATCACATCCTGTCCGAAAAAGGAATCTTCGTCATCCCCGACATCCTGGCCAACGCCGGCGGAGTGACCGTGTCGTATTTCGAATGGGTCCAGGACCGGCAAGGCTATTTCTGGAATGAGCAAATGGTGAACGACCGCCTGGAAGAAATCATGATCAACAGCTTCCAGGACGTGGTCGCGTACGCCGAAAAACATAGCGTAAACAATCGTACCGCTGCCTACATGCTGGCCTTGGACCGTGTGGCCTACGCCATCAAGCTAAGAGGAATCTACGCCTAGTGGCGGGCTGTTTCGGAAGCGATGCGGAGGGCAGGTCGGGAACCTGCCCCACTGCTAATCCATGACCCCGAGCCCCGAAACGCCTTTGATGCGCCAGTACCACGGCATCAAACAACAAGTCCCCAACGCGCTGCTCCTGTTCCGCTTGGGCGACTTCTACGAGCTCTTCTTCGACGACGCCGTAACCGCCGCGCGTGAGCTCGAAATCACGCTGACCGCAAGAAATAAAGAAAAGGGCCAGCCCATCCCCATGTGCGGCGTTCCTTATCACGCATCCGAAGGCTACATCGCCCGCCTCATCCAAAAGGGCTACCGGGTCGCCATCTGCGATCAGATGGAAGAAGCGGGAGCGGGCAAAAAGCTGGTCCGCCGCGAAGTCACCCGCATCGTGACTCCCGGCACTTCCATGAATGCCGGGGTGCTCCGCTCCCACGAAAATAATTACCTGGCCGCCGTCTTCGCCGACACCACGCGAGCAGGAGTAGCCCACGTCGACGTTTCCACCGGCGAGTTCCGCGCTACGGAAATCGACGCCTCCGAGATTAATTCCGCGCTCGAATCTCTCAATACCAAGGAGTCGTTGGCTCCCACCGGCTCCGATCTGAAACTCCCGTGTCTCAAGACCGATGTCGAACCGTGGGTGTTCGGCCAGGACTACGCCGCCCGCAGCCTGTGCGACCATTTTCATCTCTTGGCCTTGGACGGCTGCGGCCTGGAAAATCGCCCCTTAGCAACCGGAGCCGCCGCCGCGCTTCTTCACTATCTGCGGGAAACCCAACGCGCCGCGCTGGATCATTTGGAACGCCCCGCCTTCTACAATCGTGCCGATGCCCTGGTCCTCGACGCAACCACCGTCCGCAATTTAGAACTCTGCGAACCCCTCTTTGCAGGCGAAACCAAGGAATCGACGCTGCTTCACGTGCTGGACCGCACCCGAACCGGCATGGGAGGGCGCTTGCTGCGCCGCCGCCTTCTGGCACCTTCGATCGACGTTCGCGAAATCAACAGAAGGCTGGACGCCGCAGCTGAACTGCACGCTAACCCGATCCTGCGTTCAGCCATCGCGAGCGATCTGGCAACCATTCTGGATCTTGAACGTCTCTTATCAAAACTCGCGCTCGCGACAGCGGGTCCAAGAGATCTGGCAGCGCTGGCGAGATCGTTGGCAGTAGTTCCATCCTTGAAAAAACACTTGGAGGGCGCAAGATCTCAAGACGTGGAATTAGACGAAATCCCGGAGGTCCGCGACCAGGTCCTAGCTGCCCTGGCCGACGAGCCTCCCGTCAATCTGAACGACCTCGGCGTGATCCGCGATCACTTCGATCCGCGTCTGGACGAACTTCGCGACATCTCCAAAAACAGCAAGACCTATTTAGCGCAAATCGAAACCCGCGAGAGAACCCGCACCAACATCGCGTCCCTGAAAGTCCGCTTTAACAACGTCTTCGGCTACTACATCGAAATCTCGAAAGCCAATCTCCACAACGCCCCGCCGGACTACGAACGCAAACAAACCCTGGTTAACGCCGAACGCTTCACCACCCCGGAGCTAAAAGAACTGGAAGTAAAAATCCTGGAAGCCGAGGAAAAAATGCTCGCCATCGAGCGCGAGATCTTCGAGGCTCTCCGAGCTCTTACGGCATCCCACGCCGCGAGAATAAAATCCACCGCGTCCGCGATCGCCGAACTCGATGTCACTGTTGCGCTGGCCGAAGTGGCCGCGGAGAATCGCTACGTTCGACCGCAATTCGACGCCGATGGAGAAATGCGCGTCGTCGCCGGCCGCCATCCGGTCATTGAAAAATTGGCCGCCAAAGACGCGCAGCGCTTCATCCCCAACGACCTCTATTTCCACCCCGAAACCGAGTTCATCGCCGTCATCACCGGCCCCAACATGGGAGGAAAATCCACCTATCTACGGCAGGCTGCGTTACTGACCATCCTCGCGCAAATGGGCTCCTTCGTTCCGGCCGAATCGGCCCTGCTCCCCATCGTCGACCGGGTCTTCACCAGAATCGGCGCCGCCGACAACCTGGCGCGCGGCCGGTCCACCTTCATGGTGGAGATGACCGAAACCGCGGTCATCCTGAACACCGCGACCCCTCGCAGCCTGGTCGTGCTCGACGAAATCGGCCGTGGAACATCGACTTACGATGGACTCGCTCTAGCCTGGGCGGTCGTCGAGCACATCCATAAAAACATTCGCGCCAAAACGCTTTTCGCGACCCACTATCACGAACTAACGGAGCTCGCCGAAACGCTGCCCGGCGTAAGAAATCTCCACGTCTCCGTAAAAGAATCGAAAGACCAGATTCTTTTTCTCCGCAAAGTAGAACCCGGAGCGGCCGACAAAAGCTACGGCATCGAAGTAGCGCGGCTGGCCGCCCTCCCGATGTCCGTGATCGAACGCGCGCGTCAGATCCTGGCCCACCACGAAGACTACGTCCCCAAAAACGCCCCCGTCCAAATCCGCCTGTTCGAACCCATCAACCACGACATAGCCGACCGCATCAGAAAAGTAAAAATCGACGAACTCCGCCCCATCGAAGCGTTACAACTCCTAAGCGACCTCCAACGAGACTTGAAATCATGAGGGTCGCCGGCATCATGTCCGGCACCAGCCTGGACGGAGTTGACGTAGCCATCGTCGACATCCACAAAAAGAAAATCGATACCAAAGCCTACCTGTCTATCCCCTACCCGAAGCCAGTCCGCGAAGCCCTCCTCTCGGTTTCGAACAACATCACTCACACCGCCACGATTTCCCGGCTTAATTTCCTGCTGGGAGCCCTCTACGCCGACGCCGTCCACGAAACTTGCAAACGCAATCGCCTTAAGATCTCGAGCATCGACCTCTGCGGCCTCCACGGCCAAACCATCTTCCACGAAGGACAGCCCGTCGAATATCTAGGCATGCGCGTCGCGAGCACCCTCCAGATCGGCGAAGCCGCCGTGGTAGCCGAACGCACCGGCATCCCGACCATCTCCAATTTCCGCGAACGCGATATGGCCGCCGGAGGCCGCGGAGCCCCTCTGGTGCCCTACGTCGACTATCTGCTCTTCCGCCATCGCCGCATCGGCCGCATCGCGCTCAATATCGGAGGCATCGCCAACATCACCGTAATCCCCGCCTCTGCCAAGCCGGAACAAATTATTGCCTTCGATACCGGTCCCGGCAACATGATTATCGACGCGCTGGTCTCCCACAAGACCCAAGGCCGCCAGCGCTACGACCGCGACGGCCGCATCGCAAAGGCTGCAAAAATACATCCCCGTATGCTCGAAGCCATGCTCTCCGACCCCTATTTTTCTCTGGCTCCTCCCAAGTCCGCGGGCCGGGAACAATTCGGTCACGAGTTTACGAGCGGCCTGATCGCCACTGGTATCCCGATCGACGATCTGATCGCCACGGCCACCGAATTCACCGCGAGATCGATCGCCAACGCCGTCCAGTTCCCCAACATAAAGGAACTAATCGCGTCCGGCGGAGGCGTCCACAATCGTCAGATCATGCGCCGCCTCCGAGAACTGCTCCCGCATCTCACCCTTGCCACAACGAAAGTCCACGGAATCAATCCCGATGCCAAGGAAGCCATCGCCTTCGCGGTCCTGGCGCACGAATACATACACCACCGCCCCGCGAACATCCCCTCCGCCACCGGAGCCCGCCACCCGGCGATCCTAGGCAAAAACTCGCCGGCTTAACCTGCTTACGGCTTCGGCTGGCAGGCGAAACCGCCGGCCCCACCCAGGACGCAAGCCTTGAGTTGTTTGGTGAGAAGCAATCTCTTCAGTCTGTGATCTTATTCGTCCGTCTGCAACCTCTCGCTCTCGAACGCCTGATAATCCAACTGCTTTACCTTCTCCTCGGCATTCTTCGAAAGCACCTGATTCGACAAATCGTCCGGCATCGCCGCTTCCGGATTGCCCTTCGGCGCCGCCGGAACAAAATCCTTAGACTTGGCCTTCGAATGTTTCAGATCCTCGATCATCTCCCGTATATATTTCTTCATGCCTGATTCTTCCGCGCCCCCCGAGCCCTCCGCACTCCTACCCTCGCTAACCCATTAAGAAAAATGTGACAATTTCAATTTTTTGTATCGTGACCGCCTTTCCGTGCATCATGGAAACATGCGCGTAGCCCAAGTCACAAACCCCCACGGGCCTATCGAAGTACTCGACCGCCCGATCCCCGATCCTGGCGCTGGCAAAGTCCGCGTGAAAGTAGAAGCCTGCGGAATCTGCCATAGCGATTCGATCACCAAAGAGAGCCTTTTTCCGGGTATCGCCTACCCGCGAATTCCCGGCCACGAAGTTACCGGCACCGTCGACGCGCTGGGCGAAGGCGTCACCAACTGGACCAAAGGACAGCGTGTCGGCATCGGCTGGGCGGGAGGCCACTGCACCATCTGCTACCCCTGCCGCCGCGGAGACTTCGCCGCCTGTCTGACCCTGCAAATCCCCGGCATCGTCTATGACGGAGGCTATGCCGAATACATGATCACCTCCGCTCAAGGGCTCGCCGCCATTCCCGACGCCATCAGCTTTACCGAAGCCGCCCCGCTCCTCTGCGCCGGCATCACCACCTTTAACGCCCTGCGCCACAGCGGCGCGATGCCCGGCCACCTCGTCGCGATCCAAGGCTTGGGCGGCCTGGGCCACCTGGGAATTCAATACGCCAACAAAATGGGATTTGAAACCGTAGCCATCGGCCGCGGCGATGACAAGAAAGATTTCGCCTCCAAGCTGGGCGCGCATCATTACATCGATACCAACGCCGGCAATCCCGCCGAGGCTCTTCAGAAATTAGGCGGAGCGAAAACCATCCTGGCCACCGCTCCCGACTCCAAATCGATGACACCTCTCATCGCCGGTCTAAGCGTCGATGGAACGCTCATGGTCATCGGCGTCGGTCCCGACAACATCGAAGTGTCCCCCACGGAAATCGTCCTGGCGCGCCGCTCTGTGCGAGGCTGGCCTTCCGGCACCGCCGCGGATTCCGAGGACGCGATGCGCCTGGCCGCCCTCAGCGGCATCCGCCCTATGATCGAAACGTTCCCGCTAAAAGAAGCTGCTGCCGCCTACGACCGCATGATGAGCGGCAAAGCCCGCTTCCGCGTCGTCCTGAAAATGAACTAGTACTTTCTGAAGCGCGATTGCGACGCAACCCGAATTCACGAGTGGGCAGGTTTCCGACCTCACTCATCGAACTTGAGTAAAGTAAGCGGGTGAGCCCTGTCGCCTATCCCGCGCTCTTCCTGATCGCCCAGGCGCAATTCAAAGCCGACACCAATCTTCAGCAGGTCGCTGTTCAGGTCACGGATAAGCTAGGCCGCCCCGTCCATGGTTTCAGCGGACGACGCTTGCCGTTGTTCGGCGGGGACTTCGGTCCACAATGCGCGCGCGAAATCGGCGGGGCGCGATCATCGAAAGCGTGCGCGACATTTTTGGGGATTTGCGGCGGGGCGAAAGCGGGAGAGACCGCACAGTCCACGCTGCGCCGGGGTTCGACGCGTTTTCGCGCGCTGTGTAAACTGGGGATGTGAAGTGGCTTATCGGGGTATGCGTGGTGGCGGCGACGGTGGTCGGGGCGCCTATATTGAGGTTGTCCAATAGCGTTGTTGTAGCGCAGACCGCGGCTGGGGTGCAGGCGACCGCTCAGGGGTTGCAGGCGATTAATGCCGGGGATGGGATGCTTTCTCTGACGGCCGCCGCAACGCCTTACGTACCTTGGCTGGGTGTTGCGATTGGACCCGGCAATGTGATTCAGTTTACCTTCGCGGCGCTTCCGGCGGGGACTTATACGGCTAGCGTGACGGTTTCCGATCCGAACGCCATCGATTCGCCGCAGGTGGTGATCGTGACCCTGCAATCGGGGCCGGCTCCGATCGTTGAGTATCTTTCTCCTGGCACCCGGAGCGTAGTGCCTCTTGCCTATGAATGTTTGTTCTGCAGCACCAGGGTCAGCACGAACGACGGCGGGGGATGGTTGACGGTGAGCTACAGCTCCATGGGCACTCTTCTGTACCCACAGTCCGTAGTTCTGTCGCCTCCGGCGGGTATGGCCACGGGCACTTATAGCGGGACCGTCGCAGTAACAGGAAACATCAACCAAACCATTCCCGTCACGATGAACGTGACGACGCTGCCGATCGCCGTGCCTTCCACGCAACAGCTTTTCCAAAAAGCCGCACAGAATGGGCCGGCGGCTACCTATCCTTTTGTGCCTGCGATTTCGTTGACCAATTCGGGGTTGGGCACATTGCAGGTCAACGGAGTTTCGGGGTCCGGAACCGGCGTGACCGCTTCGAATTACAACGGGATTGCAATTGTCACTGTCGATCCGACGGGGCTGGCGACGGGTACCTATACGGATGGTCTGGTGACGATTCAGTGCAATGGCGCGAATTGTCCGGTGAAGGTGCCGGTGACTCTGGAGGTGGATGCGCAGGGGGCTCCGGTGGTGAATTATCAGGGGGCGGTGGATAATGCTACGTTTTCGCCCACGGGGTCGCCGGGGGATGTGATGGTGGTGAAGGGAACGCAGTTGTCGCTCGAGGCGCCGCAGACGGCTAGCGTTTCGCCTCTACCGACGAGTTTGGGAGGGGCTAGCGTGCTGGTGAACGGGGTCGCGACGCCACTTTATTATTCGTCGTTTGGGCAGATCGCTTTTCAGGCTCGGGCGGATACTTACCTGGGGACGGCGCTGGTGCAGGTAGTGCGCGGCGGGCAATCCGGCAACACGGTTTCGGTGACTATGGCGCAATATGCTCCGGGGATCGTGGTGGTGACGGATACTGCGTATAACGTGGTGGATGCGAACCATCCTATTAAGACTGGCTCGACTTTGATTTTTTGGGTTCTGGGGTTGGGGGCGACCAGCCCCGTGGTTGGAGATGGGACGGCGGCGCCGGTCAGTCCGCTGGCTGAAGTGACGGCGCCGGTTACGGTGCAGTTCGGGTTGGAGTTTTTTCAAAACACAACTACGCCTAGTTTTGTCGGACTGAGTCCAGGGAGCGTAGGGCTTTATCAGGTGACTGCTACTTTGCCGAGTAGCACGCCGGTGGGGACAGCGTCGGCGTGGGTACTGGTGGCGGGGGTGAAGAGTAATTTGGTTTCGATTGCGGTGAATTAAGGGCAGACGGGCGATTTTATCCGGTGGCGGCTTGGTGGTTGGGGGTTCGGCGGCGGTCGATCATGCGGACGTTGTAGTTGGTCAGAACGTAGTTTGCTACTTCCTCCGTCAGGATGAACGCCTGCCGGTGTTTGGCGGGGAGTTCGGTCCACAGGGCGCGCGCGAAATCGGCGGCGGGAGCCGCGATCATCGAAGGCATGAGCGACATTTCGGGAGATTTGTGGTCTGTGAACTCGTAGTTATCACCCTCGGCGATCAGCGCGTGGATCAGGTTTCCCCATTCGGGCGCTTGGAGCACCTCGGTGATGCCGTAGCCGGTTTTGCGGTGGAACTGGAGCCAGATCCCGATTTTCAGCCGCTGGGCGACGCCCGATTGCCTGCGGTCTTTAGCCTGCCGCGAATCCCGGTCGGCCTTCCGGCGTTTGGGATGGTGAAACAAAGCTCTGGCGGTGTCGAGCAGGAGGCCGACGGAAGGGAACGGAGATTGCTGTGGGGGGAGATGGCGGCGGTCGAGCATGCGGACATTGAAATTGGAAAGTACGTAATTTGCGGTTTCGTCGGCAAGCATGACGGCCTGCCGCTGATGGGCCGGAATTTCCATCCATTTGGCGCACGCGAAGTCCGCGGCGGGCAGGGCAAGGGTCGAGGGCAGGACCAGGGCGTCCGAGGCGCTGCGGTCGGAGATCTGGTAATTGGCGGCTTCCTCAATGAAGGCGCTCATGAGGTGTTCCGATTCGGAGGTTTCGAGGATCTGGAATTTTCCGTGGCCGGTTTTATAGTGAAAGTGGAGCCAAATTCCTGTTCTTAAGCGCAGATTAATCGCGGATTTTCGCCTGTTCTTATCCCGCAGCGGATCCCAATCGCTTTTGCGCCGCGTCTTTTGCGGTTTGGGAGCGGGGAACATCGCAACGGCTTTCTTAGCAAGGCTAACTGCTTGAATAAGCTCACTGCCCGCTTCGAGGGCTTTCTTTGGGTCGATGAACATGATCTTCCTAGCCTCGGCGAATAGATCGTCGGAGGAGGGAGGGAACTGTACCCCTGTTTAATGCGAGTTATAGTACTAGGATTATTTTGATTTATTGTTTATTTTATAGTTAATGGGATGGAGATATTTGTCCCCTCCCTCTGCCCTACTTGGTGATTTGGCGGATGAAGTCGGCTTCCTGTTGTTTGTAGGGCTTGCCGTTTTCGTCGAATACTTCGTGGAACCACTCGGGGGGTTGGCGGTCGGTGTAGGGATGTTGCCAGGAGTCCCAGGGTAGGTAGGTTTGGGTTTTGCCGGCGACCAATCCCCAATTGATGGCGGCGACCTTGTATTTTTTCGCGATGGGCAGGATGCCTTCGAAGGTGCTGCCTTGGGGGCGGGCCATGTATTCGGTGCAGAAAATCGGCCGGTTATAGCGCTTCAGCCATTGGACGCGCTGTTCGAACTCGGCGGGTGGGCCGTAGTTGTGGAAGGAGATGATATCGGAGTGGTCGAGCTGGATGCGCTCCATGCTGGTCAGCTTTTCGTTGCTGGACCAGTCGCCTTTCCACACGCCGCTGGTTAGAGGTTGAATGGGCCGCTTTTCGCGCGCCCAGACCCAGACGCGAACGAGCAGATCCTCGATCACTTTTTGCTTCTCGGGAGGCTCCAGGCGGTTGTAGCTATTTTCGTTGAGATTATCGGGCTCATTCCACATATCCCAGGCCAGGACGCGAGGATCTTTGCCCCAGTTGGTGAAGATCCATTTTACGTAGGCGGCGATTCTCGGGCGGTCGTTGGGGTCCTGGAGCGCTTTCGCGCCGGGGCTCTGCACCCAGCCGGAGTTATGAACGCCGGGGCGCGGCTCATGCTGGGGGCCGAGCTTAGGAAAAGGGTCCCAGCAGGAATCGAAGATGACGAAAATGGGGCGGATTCTGTGGCGATTCGCAATTTTCAAAAATGCATCGATGCGCTGCTGATAGCCTTTGGCGTCCTGCTGCCAGACCAGGTCATGCATGAATACGCGCATGGTGTTCATTCCGATATTTTGGGCCCAGCCCAACTCGCGGTCGATCTGCGGAGGGTCAAAGCTATCGCCCTGCCACATTTCGATCTGATTGATGGCGTTGGAGGGGATGTAGTTGGCGCCGACGAGCCAAGGCTGGCCGTCGTACCACTTATTGACCTGCTTTTCGGTCCAGCGCTCCGCGGGAGGGACGAAGGTGTCGGCGAAGGCGGAAGACGCAGCCAGCAGCCAACAGCCAGTAGCCAGTCCAAGACAGAAGAAAAGCCTTCGGGGGCGGGAGTTTGGCATGTTACGCGTTGAACATAGCATACCAAGCAGGAGTCATCGGAATAAATTCGTGACCGGAGATCTAGCACTGCCTACTTCCACCGCTGCTCGTCCTGCGTTTCGCGCCGTTCGCCGAGTTCTCCGCCTGCTGCGCCCGGCGGGGGATACAATGGCGTTCATGGAACTTAAAGGGAAAAGGGTTGCTATATTTGTCGATACGCTCTACCAGGAGATGGAAGTCTGGTATCCGTTCTTCCGGTTACAGGAAGCGCATGTCGAGGTTTCCTTTGTCGCGGCTGAGGCTGGCAGGACGTATAACAGCAAGCTTGGCTATCCGGCCAAGAGCAGTCTCTCCTACGATCAGGCTCATACGCGCGATTACGATGGCGTCGTAATTCCCGGGGGCTACGCTCCCGATCACATCCGGCGCCACCCGAACGCCAATCAGTTCGTGCGCGACATGAATGCCGAGGGCAAGCTTGTCGCGTCCATTTGCCATGGTCCGTGGGTGCTGTGCTCGGCTGGGATTTTGAAGGGACGCCGCGCCACCAGCTTTTTCGCGATTAAGGACGACGTGATTAATGCCGGGGCCATCTTTGAGGATTCCGAGGTGGTCGTCGATTGGAATTTAGTTACGTCCCGCAAGCCGGAGGATCTGCCCGCGTTCTGCCGCGCGTCGATCAAGGTGTTGTCGGCTGGTCCAGTATTCCCTAAATAGATGGAACAAGCCATCGAGGTAAAGGGCCTCCAGAAATCTTATGGAGACGTGCACGCAGTGCGCGGCATCGATTTCGAGGTCGCGGCCGGCGAAGTATTTGGATTGCTGGGACCGAATGGGGCGGGGAAGACCACGACTGTGGAGATCCTGGAAGGATTGCGTCCGCGCACCACGGGCGATGTGAAAGTGCTGGGGCGCGATCCAGGCGTCGAGGTGAAGGCCCTGAAGGATCGCATCGGCGTCTGCCTGCAATCGACGAATCTGCCGGATAAGATTACGGTGCGCGAGGCTCTGGCCCTGTTCGCATCTTTTTATTCGCGCAACACGAACATCGATACGTTGATCGACCGGCTCCAGCTTTCTGAGAAGCGGAACGCCTATTACCAGACACTTTCAGGCGGGCAGAAGCAGCGTGTAGCGCTGGCTCTGGCGCTGGTGAACGATCCGCAACTGGTGTTTTTAGACGAGCCGACGACGGGCCTGGATCCGCAGGTTCGCCTGGAAATTCACAGCCTGATCAGCGAATTGCGCGACGCCAAGCGGACCATTCTGATCACCACTCACTATATAGAAGAAGCCGAGCGGCTGTGCGACCGCGTGGCGATCGTGGACCAGGGGCAAATTATTGCTCTGGGCACTCCGCGGGAGATTCAGGCGAAAACGCTAGGCACTTCTCGCGTGGAGATTCACACGGCCCAGCCGATGCCGCTCGACGTACCGAAATTCCAAGAGGCTGAAAAAGTCGTGATGAGCGAGGATCGCAAAGTGCTGAATGTTTATTCGGCGAGGCCCGCGCGCACGCTGCCCGATCTGGTGAAGTGGATCGACCAGAACGGGCTGGACCTGGAAGACATCCATTTAAAACGGCCGACGCTAGAAGATGTGTTCATCGAACTCACCGGAAAACGGCTGAGGGATTAACCGATGCGAGCCTACATTACCCAGATCCGGACGAATCTGCGCCTCACCATGCGCGATCGCACGGTGCTGTTTTTTAATTATCTCTTCCCTTTGCTGTTCTTCTTTATTTTTGGTTTCATGATGCACGCCGAGCAAGGCGGAGCCATCGTGCAGATCGTGAACATGGTACTGGTGATCGGCATTTTAGGCTCGGGATTTTTCGGCGCGGGCATGCGTACGGTGATGGACCGGGAGGCCGGCATTCTGCGCCGGTTCAAAGTCGCGCCAATTACCGCGGGGCCGATCTTGGTGTCGCAGCTAGTCGTTGGTCTGGTGCACTATATTCCGGTTACAGCACTGGTGCTGGTCTTAGCTCATTTCATTTACGGCATGCCTCCGCTGGAGCATCCTTGGTCGCTGTTCGCGTTCGTGCTGATCGGCGTGGTGGCGTTCCGGGCGATGGGAAGCATCATCGGCGCGGTGGCGAATTCCATGCAGGAAAGCCAGATTATCATTCAGCTTTTGTACTTCCCCATGCTGTTTCTGGGCGGCGCGACATTTCCCATCGCGATCATGCCCAATTGGTTGCAGATCGTGGCGCAGTTTATTCCCACCACTTATCTATCTACTGGAATCACTGCGATTTTGCAGGGTCACGAAACGCTCTGGGACAATCGGGCGCCGGCCGGAGCGCTGCTATTGACCGCCGCCGTTGGAACATTTCTCGCCTTGAAATTATTCCGCTGGGAAAAAGAAGAGAAGATGCGGGCGTCCGCGAAATTCTGGCTGGTAGCAGTGCTGGCGCCGTTTATCGCGATGGGCGCCTGGGAGGCGTACGCGAAAGACAACTTGGCAAAGGGAAAAATGCTGGCGCGGGAAATGCGCCGCAATCGCACCCTGCTGATTCGCGATGTCCGTTTGTTCGTGGGCGACGGAAACGTTATCGAACAGGGCGGAGTGTTGGTGAAGGATGGGAAGATCGCCGAAGTTTACACAGGCGCGGTCCCCGACCCGAAAACACTCAAGGCCGAGGCGATCGACGCCGCCGGAAAAACGCTGATGCCCGGGCTGATCGACGTTCACGTTCACCTGGGAAATCCCGGCGGCTTTTATGACAAAGCAGAAGAATACGAAATGCCCGACAAGGCGTTTCCCCGGGAGCTCGCCGCATACCTCTATAGCGGAGTGACCGCGGTCAAGAGTGTGGGAGATCCGCTCGACGCGGTGTTGAAAGCTCGCGATCAAGGTAACGCCGGTGAGAAGTTGGGCGCGGAGTTATTCGCCGTGGGGCCCTTGTTTACGGCCCCTGGAGGCCATGGGACGGAGTACGGCAAGAACATTCCGGAGGTTGCGCGAGGGAATTTCGAAGCCCAGTTCCTGCGTCTTCCCAAGACGCCCGAAGAGGCGAAACAAATGGTGGATGACCTTGCCAAGAAACACGTGGATGGAATCAAGACGATTCTGGAAGCTGGTTCGCCTGCCTATCCATTCGTTCGCATGGACCCTCTATTGATCAAGGCGATTGTCGAAGAGGCGCACAAGTTTAACCTACCGGTGGTATGTCACACCGGCAATGCACGCGATGTGGAAGACGCGGTGAATGCGGGTGTCGACGGGATCGAACATGGGTCGGTGAACGACGTGATTCCGGACGCGATGTTCGTCCGGATGAAGCAGGCGGGGATTACGTTCGATCCGACGCTCGACGTGGTGGAAGCGTTTACGATGCTAGCGCAGGGCAAGTTCGAGATGCTGGACCGTACTTTAGTTCAGCAGGTGGGGCCGAAAAAGCTCCTCGAATCCACGCGGAAGTTTCTCCAGTCGCCCGATGGCGAGAAGATGCGTTCGGGTCTTGCGAAGTATCCGGTATCGATGCCGATCTGCAATCAGAACCTGCTCGCTGCGTTGCGCGCGGGAGTGGTCCTGGTCACGGGAACGGACTCAGGCAATCCCACGATTTTCCATGGTCCTGCGGTTCACCGCGAGATGCAGTTGTGGATCGAAGCCGGCATTCCTCCCGCGGTCGCTTTGCAGGCAGCGACCTATAACGGCGCGCAACTCTTCCGCGCGGCGGATCGCATGGGGCTTATCAAGAAAGGGTACGAAGCGAATCTCCTCTTAGTGGACGGGAATCCGCTAAAGGAGATTTCGGTGACCGAGCGGATCTCCATGGTGATGTTTAAAGGCGAGCGCGTAGACCGAAGCGAGCTATTCGATCAACAATAGCTAAGGGACATAGGGGCTTAGTCGCGGAGGCCTTGCGTCAGGCTCTAATAGCAAGACCTCGCGGTCTGGGTATTCGGCCTTTAGCTTGTCGTTCTCCTCAGGTCCGAGATCCCGAGCCCATATGACGCGGGCAGAGTCGATGGAAGCCTCGTTATAAACCCACTCGTCCTGAAAGATATGCCGCGGCGAGTATCGAACAAAGACGAGAATCCTGCCGGGGACTTCCGCTAACTGCTGGTTGACCGCAATCCGGCGCTCCGGGTTGCTATGGTTAATCGAGTCCCAGGTCTCATAACTCATCATCTTACGCGCAAAGTCCTGATCTTCCATGAGATGAAGACCATACCAGAATGCGAAATGAATGATACAAAGAAAGAGAATCAGCCGCGCGGCTTCCGGGCTCCAACGGCTGATTTCGCGAAGTCCGGCGACGCTCATCAGGACAAACAGACAAGTCACTGCCCCAAGGTAATGAAGCTGAAACGCAGGGAAGAAATTGATCCCAGCCGCGAAAATAAATAACGTCAATAAGACCCAGGCATATCGATAGTCCTGAACGGCAGCTAAGCAGAAGGCGGGTATCGCTAAAAATAGAGGAGCCAGGAAAAAGAACCGATAGAATCGGACTCGATACTCCAGGCGTAATAAGTAACTTGTGATCGTCTCCTTGTCACTGTCACGAAATGCCAGTTGAGATTTATACTCAAGTTGCTGTTGAGGCGTTAACTCGCGGTGAGGCACTGGATTTGGCTGAAAGGTCAGAGAGGCAGGCACGCCGTATTGATACTGACTCAATTGATAGGGAAGCATCCTCCAGTGTCCAGTCACGCTCTTGTTCTGCATAAAAGTGATTCCGACGGCGGGAATCAGAGCTAGGAGAATCATCGGTGCAGCTTTGATCACTCGCTTCGCGAACGGGCTAAGAAATAGCACAATCGCGATTACCAGAAAGATTGACTCATATGGACGGGTGAGCAGATGAATAGTCAATCCTGCGCCCAAAATCAATGAGTCTCTCGTGTTTACTCGCTCCACCAATCTAGGTAATGCTCCAAACACCATGCAGCCGGCTGCGGCTGCGAGCGTTCCTCCCCAATAGCTGTTCATCCACTGATCGAGCGGGCCGAATTCGATGATCGCCAGCACGCCTCCAGCGAAGGCCCAGGCAGGTGTCGTCCAACCGCGCAGCATCCAGTAACACAGCGCCGAGAACGCCGACGTCGAGAGTAACACGCCTGTCCATTGGTATCCAGAGAATGCTCGTCCGATCGCTAGCATCAACCCTTGACCGATTGGATAGATCGAACTATAAGTAGGCTCCTGAAGAATGAAAAAAGTTTCAAAGAAGCGGCTCATCGCATGCGGAGGATTCGCGAGGCGGAAATGACGTAGGGTGTCGGCGACAAACAAGTGCCCAAACTCATCGTAGATATCGGGGGTCGGGACAGGGTGATGCCCCAGCAACACCAGCCGAAGCGCCACGGGCGAGATAGCGAGCGCCAGCATACACCATCGCGTCTTGGTCGAAAAACGTCGGGCATAAGGCTCAATGAAAGGACGCCACGCCAGTGCGAAGGCTACCAGAAACACGGCGAGTGTAAGCTCGATAAAATCGCTTGCTCCGAAGCCGATCGGGTTCTTCACTGGATCGAAGCTTGAGAACACTATTTCACTACCTCGAACTTTAAAGTCGGATGCCTCTTGGGGGACGGAGCAGGCTTTGACTCCGATGACTCTGCTGGAGAGACCAGTTGCTGTTGAGTCTGAGGTAGTTGATACGGCGACAGCTTCGGTGGTTTGGCGTCCGGCTCCAACAGCCACGCCCTTCGGTCCGGATAGTAGCTCAAAAGCTTCTCATTCTCGATCGCTCCAAGATCGCGCGCCAGCACGACGGTTTGCCGGTCGATATCAGCTCCGTTGTATACCCACTCTGTCACTTCATGCTTCGGCCAATAGCGGATGAAAACGAGCTGCTTGCCGGGGACTTGCGAGAGCTGACGATTTACAGCGAGTCTTCCGTCCGGATCGCCATGGTTTACTTCATCCCAGGTTTGATACTGTTCTAACTCTTTCGCGAAACTCTGATTGCTAGATAGCTGGATTCCATACCAAAAGAGGAAATGCGCTCCACAAAGGAATAGGATGACCCGCACCGCGTCCGCTCCCACCGGATGATGCGAAATGGCTAAACGGCTTAAGTTCTCAAGACTAACCACCGTTACCAGCACGAACAGACATGTGATACCGGCAACATAATGAGCATAAAAGTAAGGATAGATATTCGTACCAACGAAGAAAATGACTAGTATGAGGAAGACATAGCGCATGCGGGGATCGCGGAAGCTCCAGAAGAAGGCCGGCAAGGCAAGATAAAGTGGAGGTAAAAAAAAGAATCGGTAAAAGCGCACCCGCCCAGCCAGACGCTCCAGAAAGCTTCCGATCGAATCGGTATTTGCACCATGCACGAACGACTGCACCTCATAAGCTGTCTGCTGCTCGATCGTAAGTTCGCGGTGCGGCACCGGATTAGCCTGGAAGGTAAAGGTACACGGAACACCATATTGATAGCGGCAGAGTGCATAAGGAAGTGTTGTCCAACTACCGGTAACTTGTTTGTCGTGAAGCAGTATAAGCCCAAGCGCGGGCAACACCATGATCGTAACGATCGCCGCAGCACGCCAAAGTTCCCTTTTCTTGATAGAAGGAGAGAAGAACAAAATTACGGCCATTGCCAGGAATATCGATTCGAAGGGCCGCGTGAGTACATGTATGGCTAGGCCAACACCGAGCAACACCGCATCGCGAGTCCGCCATCGATCCCTCAGCCGCGGCATCGCACCGAACACCAGGCAACCGGCCGCCGCCGCCAGCGCGCCGCCCCAATAGGTGTTCATCCAGTGGTTAAACGGGCCAAATTGAATGACCGCTAAAACTCCTCCCAGCAGGGCCCATCCGGGCTTGGTCCACGCCCGCAGCATCCAATAGCACAGCGATGTGAATGCGGCCATCGAAATCGCGATGCCTGCCCACGGCTGTCGGAAAACCACTTGGCCGAACGCCAGCGCCAGGCCCGGACCTAACGGATAGATCGAACTGTAGCTAGGCTCTTGCAAAATGAATAAGGTTTCGAAAAACCGATGCATCGGATGCGCAGGATTGGTCAGCCGGAAATGCGCCAGCGTATCGCCCAGCAACAGGTAACTGAAATCGTCGGCGCCCAAAGGCGTGGGAATCGGCGAGGTATGCAGCATCGAAAGTCGCAGCGCCACGGGAAGCGCGCCGAGAATCGCCATGCACCAGATCGTCCGCGACGCGAGCCTGTTCGCTCGGCCCGCCCATTTCTGCCACGCGATCGCCCCCGCCGCCAGCAAGAGCGCCAGTGCGATCTCGATAAAATCAGCCGCGCCGAACCCGATAGGATTATGTAATGGAAGGAACGAGTAGAACAGGCGGAACAAATAGAACATCGAGTTTTCTAAAAGCCTGCCAGAACCGATATTATAGGGCATTAGGATGCCTGCGGCAGGTACCAGCTATACACTTGAGGATCAGGAGCGAATGGCCAGCGCGGCGAATTACTTCGCCTGGCAGCATCGTCTCGTCATCCCCGAATTGGGCCGGCGCGTGATTGAGATCGGTTGTGGGATCGGGAACTTCACTCTACTGATGCTGGATCGCGAAGCCGTTCTTGCCGTCGATGTTGAGCCCGGATGTGTCGAACGGCTTAGGCAGAGGTTTCCCGATCGACCCAACCTCCGCGCGGTCGCATGCGACGTGATGGCGCGCGAGTTCGGCCAGTTCCAGTCGTTCAGCGCGGACTCCTGCGTCTGCCTGAACGTGCTGGAGCACATCGAACACGATGGCGACGCGTTGCGGCGCATGGCCTCCGTTCTCACGCCGGGCGGAGTTTTGATTCTTCTCGTCCCCGCATCTCCCAGTCTGTATGGTCCTATCGACGAATTGCTCGGTCATTATCGCCGTTATACCCGCGCGTCCATCTCGAAGCTCGCCCAGGAAGCGGGGCTCAGCGTGAAGACAGCCTACTACCTCAACGCGATCGGATTTTTCGGATGGTGGACCAATTCTCATATTCTCAAGCTTCACGCCCAGTCTCCGGCGCAGATCGGGTTCTTTGATCGTTACGTGGTTCCCATAGCTTCCCGCGTCGAAAGCATCATACATCCGCCATTTGGCCAGTCTTTATTTGTCGTACTCAAAAAAACGTTGTAAAGTTTGCAGAAACCCCTCTGTCATTAACTGCATCAATTGAGCAAGAGCAGTCTCGTTCGATTTGTGTTTTTGACACAGAACAGGTGGTAAAGGCCGTAGTGCGCTCGACAAGTTGACACTATGAAACCCGTGCATCTGATTGAATCCTGGGGCAAAATACTCCGCGGTAAAATCCCGCTTCTTTCTATAGAAATTACCCGTGAATGTCCTTTGAGTTGTCCCGGATGCTATGCCTATGGCAATTCCCATTTGGAAGGCGAGGCTCAACTTCGCGATCTCTCCGATTTCCGGGGCGATGATCTGGTCCAAGGAATTCTTGGCTTGGTGGAGCGTCACGATCCCATTCAGGTGTCTCTCGTCGGTGGCGAGCCTCTCATCCGTCACCGCGAATTAAGCCGTGTCCTCCCCGTTCTCAGCCGGCGCGGCACCGATACCCTGATCGTTACCAGCGCCGTCATCCCGATTCCCAAGGAATGGATGGCGTTGCCGTATATCACCGTGGCGGTGTCGATCGACGGTCTCGCTCCAGATCACGACGTTCGCCGCCGTCCTGCGACGTATGACCGGATACTAAAAAATATCGCCGGACGCCGCGTCAACGTCCACTGCACCATCGTTCGCCAGCACATGCAGCAGCCTGATTATCTGGAGCAATTCCTCGCCTTTTGGAGCGCTCGCCCGGAAGTGAATCGGATTTGGTTCAGCGTGTATACGCCGCAGCGCAATGAGTCGAGCCCGGAAATGCTGCTGCCCGACGATCGCCAGAGGCTCGCCCGGGACCTGCCCGCGCTGAGCCGGCGTTTCCCGAAACTCATGCTCCCCGCAGGCATGGCCGCCGCCTTCGCTGCGCCGCCCGAAAGCCCTACACAGTGCCTCTTCTCGAAAATGTCGGTGAATTACACTGCCGACTTGAAAACTAACGTGGAACCCTGCGTATTCGGCGGCGATCCCGATTGCAGCCAGTGCGGATGCTCCATCAGCGCTGGACTACATTGGATCGGGGGTATCAGCGTGGCAGGCCCCCTCAAAGTCAAGCACCTCGTCCGCGCCTCCATGGCCACCGGAAGAGTCGTAAATCATGTTTTCCCCCATAAAACTCAAGTGACTCGATGGAGTCAACCCGTCGATGCCCCACTAAACCTCGTCCAGATCGAACCCTCGCCAGAGCGGGATTACGCCGACACGCTTAAGAAAACGTAACAATTTTCCTCAAATAAAGTCCCCAGCCGCTTGACAAATGCGATTTTGGTGTATACTCTTCTGAGACTGGGAGGGCAAAGGGGCTCTCCTAGGTGTATCTCAGTTCTTGAAACGTTTAAAAGCTTTAGGGGGCCGTCCATGAAGAACGTCTCGATTGCTGCTGTCCTTCTCCCGCTTTTGGCCATTCTGCCAATCGCTTACTCCCAAACCACCACCGGCCAGATCACAGGTACGGTAGTCGATTCCGCGGGCGCCCTCGTTGCCGGTGCCTCGGTTCAAGTCACCAACGGAATCACCAAACAGGTCCGCGAATTCACTACTTCGTCGAACGGTAGCTTCATCTTCCCGGATCTCGTACCCGCCGATTACGATCTCCGCGTCACCCATCCAGGTTTCAAAACTTATATTCAAAACCGCATCACCGTCGGAACGCTTGAGAAAGTAGACGTCCACAACGTCCGGCTCGAAGTCGGCGACGTCAGCACGTCGATCGAAGTGCAAGCCACCGCCGCCCGCGTCGCGACGGACACTGCCGACCATGCCATTGACATCAATCAGGCCCAGTTGAACGAGACGCCGATCCGCGGACGCAATTGGGAAGGCTTCGTTAAAGACCTTCCAGGCGTCATCGACATGGGCACCTACGATCAGCGCGGTTGGAACGGCAACTCCGCCATTGTCAACGGCGGCCAGCAGGGCCAGGTGCTGGTGACCTTCGACGGAATGGCCGCGCAGGATAGCGGCGCGCCCAGTCTTAGCACTTATCAGACTCCCTCGACTGACGCCATCGGCGAAGTGAAACTGCTCACCGGCAACTACGCTGCCGAGTACGGAGCCCGCAACGGCGGTCAGATGAACGTCACGGTCAAGAACGGTACCGCGCAGTTCCACGGCAGCGCCTATTATTACTACCGCCATGAAGAGTTCAACGCCAACGAATATTTCAACAATCAGCTGGGCATCGCGAAACCCAAGTACCGGTATGAGAATCCCGGCGGCACTGTTGGCGGACCCGTCATCATCCCGAAAGTTCGTTTCAACAAGGATCGCAATCACCTGTTCTTTTTCTATTCGTGGGACCAGCTTTGGAACACGCAGAGCACCGCGATCAACAAGTACACCATGCCCACCACGCTCGAACGGCAGGGAAACTTCTCGCAGAGCTTTAACACCAACGGATCGCTGATTCCGGTTCGCGACCCACTCAGTGGCCAGACCTGCTCCGCTACCGTCGCAGCCGGCTGCTTCCCCGGCAACATCATTCCCTTGAGCCGTCTCAGCCCCATTGGCAGCGCGATGTTGAACCTCTTTCCTCTGCCCAATACGGTGGACCCCACCGGCCAGCGCCAATATAATTTCACCGACGTTTTACAAAACACCGACCCGCGCCGCGACAACATTCTTCGCGTCGATTACAACATCTCCCAGCACGATACGATGTACGTCCGCTTGTTGCAGGATCATCAGGCGCAGACCGGCTTTGGCGCCATCCTCGGCGCCGCGGGCGACGGCTGGGGCCAGTTCCCTCACAGCTATTTCATCCCGTCCGCCGGCTTCGCGACCACCTATGTCCACACCTTCCGTCCGAATCTGATCAACGAAGCGACGGTTGGACAAAATCGCGCGCACCAGGAGAACGCGCCGACCAGCGATGCCTATAACAACAGTTTGCTGCCGTTCAAATCCAACGGCCAAACGCTGACGCTGCCCAGCATCTTCCCGGCCTCGGCCAACACTCTGAACCTCGATCCGAACATCAACTTCGGCCTGCCCTCCGGTTTCACCGCGCAGTCCGCACCCGCGGGACTTCCCAACCTCCCCAGTTTCGGCTTCGATAGCCGCTGGCCTTTCAACGGCACCGACAACTTGGCGACCTTCACCGATAACGTCACCTGGATCAAGGGCAACCACAGCATCAAGATGGGTTTCTACTTCGAACACGATGCCCGCAACGTGAGTGTCTATTCGGTCTACAACACCGCCGGAACTTACTATTTCGGTTCCGACCTCGGCAATCCCGTCGACACGGGCGATCCTTTCTCCAACGCGCTGACCGGAAATTTCTACGGCTATGGCCAGGACAACCTGAAGCAGCAAAATCGCGCCCGCTATAAACAGACTGAGTTCTTCCTCCAGGACACCTGGAAAGTCACGCGCCGCCTGACCCTCGATTATGGCGCGCGGTTCTCCCGTCTCGGCGCGCTGTATGAGGCGAATGGCAAACAGCTCGGCATTTTCCAGGCGTCTGCGTATAGCCGGAGCCAGGAAGGTCAGCTTCTGTTCCCCACTTGCACCGTCTCCGTAGCTTCCACCGCAAGCTGCCCCGTCGCCGACAAAGCAGCCATCAATCCCAATACCGGCGCGACCTACTCGTATTCGCAGCAGGGTACGTTCGATCCAGCCAGTTACTCCTCCTATCCCTTCTCCGGAATCACCACTACGAACAGCTATTTCAAGACGCCTCCCTTGCAGGTAGGGCCGCGGGTCGGTTTTGCCTATGATGTGTTCGGGAACGGCAAGACCGCGTTCCGCGGCGGTTTCGGAATCATGTTCGGACGCGCGTTCGGTGTCGATACCCTGGGGGCAACCGGCGCCGGCATCGGACCTCTCGCGACCCCTCCACATTTCCTCGCACCGCTGGTGCTTGAAACCACCATCGCCGGTCTGCAAGGCTCGCCGCTGGTCTACACGCCGCCCACCACTGTCGGCGGACCGCTCAGCTATCCTCCGCCTTCGACCTATAATTTCAGCACTGGCATCCAGCAGGATCTCGGCCGAGGTTTCGTGATGGATATCGCATTCGTCGGCAACGTCGCGCATCACCAGTTCAACCAGGGCACCAACGATACGTATTTGAACACCATCGCTCCCCTCACCGACTGGACTCCGACCGCCAACAACGGACAGCCAGGACCCGTGGCGAAATACCTCGACCCCACCAGCGCCAATGGCGGCACCGCTGGCTTCTATTCCGCCAATCTGATCCGTTCCCTAGCCACGCCCTATCCTGGCTGGGGTCCCATCCAGTTGTACACCCAGAACGGCGAATCTTATTACGACGCCTTACAGGCGCAATTCAACAAGCGCGTGGGCAACCGTTACCATTTCGGGAGTAATTACACCTGGTCGAAGACCTTGGTCTACGCACGCTATCCCTTCGTTTCCGACCAACTTAACAAGAACATCGCCGGGGTCAATAACACCACCGGTGGAGGCACGCGTCCCCAGGCTGTCAATATCAACTGGGGATACAACGTGCCCAACGGCAGTTCCCTCTGGAAAAACGAATTTTCGAAACAGGTTTTCGACAACTGGCACATCGAAGGAATTGTGACCTTCTACTCCGGTTCCGCTTTGGCCGTCACCTGCTCCGCCAACGGGGCGCCCATCGGCTACTGGACCGGCACTCCCGACACCGGAGCCATCCCGTTCCGTTGCGAACAGAACGGTCCTCTGTTCAACTCCAGCAACAATGGCAACCGCCTGGTATGGCCCTTCGCCGTATCGAGCTTCTCGCTGCCCGCCGTCAATTCGCTCGGCATCGGCAACGCGCAGCCGACCATGACCTACGGCCCCGGCGTCGAGAACGTCGACTTGAGCGCTTATAAAGAATGGCACATCTTCGGCGAAGGAAAGCTGCTTCAACTGCGCTTCCAGGCCTTTAACGCGTTCAACCACTTCAATCCGCAAAACCCCAATATGGGGTTGACCCTGAACTACGCGGGCGGCGCCAATACCAACGCCAACTTCGGAGCGATCACTGCCGCGGCCCTCCCGGCCCGCCACGGAGTAGCCTCCATCCGCTTCAGCTTCTAACCAAGTAGGGCGGGTCCCCGACCCGCCTCTTTCTTCCTCAGTTCCGCAACACATCGCCGCGCGCGATCGTACAATCAAACGGAGGCCCGTCAGGCCATGCGTGCAAAATATGATAGACCACGTTATTCTCACAGTCAGTGACTTCGAGCGTTCCGTCGCTTTTTACACCCAGGCCCTGAAGCCACTTGGGATAACTAACTTTCTAAACTACGAAGGCCATGCCGGACACCCCGATTTGAAGGGTTTTGGTGACGGCAAAAGGGCCTTTTTCTGGCTCAAAAAAGGAAAGCCCGATCCCCAAGCGGTCCATGTCGGATTTGTAGCGAAAGACCATGCTGAAGTTGATGCATTCTACAAGGCCGCAGTGGACGCCGGAGGCAAGAGCAAGGAACCACCTCAAACTCGGCACGAATACTATCCTGGCTACTACGCGACATGGGTGCTCGATCCTGACGGCCACGACATCGAGGTCGTTCACAAGAGCTAAATAAGCAACGGGAGATTCGTTACAACGATTCGTGGTCGTGCCAATGCAATAATGAATCCTTGGCTTCCGTGCTTCCATGACGCTTGTCAAACGTGCGCAAAGCCTGATTCTTCTAGGGACCGCACTCTTCGTTGTCGCGTGGGCGATCGTTCGAGCTTCGCTTCAATCGGTCACCATCGACGAGGCCTTCACTTACCTTTACTTCGCATCGCAGCCTGTCAAGACGATATGGATGCCCTCCTCCAACAACCATGTCCTCAACTCCTTGTTGATGTGGGTGACGACGCATGCGTTTGGCCCATCCAGCATCGCGTTGCGAACGCCTGCGCTGCTGGGCGCCGTGCTCTATATTTTCACCTGCTGGTTTCTGTGCCGGAACATAACAAACCGGTTTAGCCTTCAACTGCCGCTCCTTATTTGCCTGACATTGAATCCGTTCATTCTCGATTTCATGGTGGCCGCGCGAGGTTACAGTCTCGCGAACGCATTCCTGATTGCAGCGCTGTCGATTCCGGCCTGGTATCACGTCAAAGGCCGGCCTTCGCTCCCCGCATGCTGCGCTTTGGCATCCCTCGCGCTGGGACTTTCCTTCACCGCGAATTTTTCGTTTGCCTTCATCGATGGAGCGGCCTTTCTAGCGCTGCTCATCTGGGCGGCTACACTCGCGAGACGCCAACGCCGGTCGCTCATCGGCGTCATTCTATTGTGCGCCCTGCCCGGGCTTATCGTCGCTCTTCTCCTCTGCGGACGCCCTTTGTGGTATTGGCAGAAAGGCGACATGTGGCAGGGGGCGAACTCTCTGCGTGAAATGTTTGAGAGTCTGATCGCATCCTCGCTCTATCAACTGCCACTCCCGCTCCGCTTCCGATACAGTCTTCTAGGACCATCGCTGCTGCTTCTCATCGCCATCCTTTGCGCTGGCCGGGTAGTGGCCGCAATCAAGGACGGATTGCAGAATGAGAGCAGCGCACGCGCCAAGGTTCAGTTCGCGGCCGCGCTGGCAGGTGTTGCGACTTCTGCCGTGCTGATAAGCTGGCTGGCATTTCGCTTCGACGCGCTGCTTCTGCCAATGGGCCGCACGGCAATATATTTGGTGCCTCTTGTCACCCTCTCCGCCGGTATCGTGGCGGTAATGCCCGCCCCGTCCGCCGTCGCCCGCTGGCTGCGGCGCGCGAGTACCGCCGCGTTTATTTGCCTGGCTTGTTATTTTCTGGCCTGCTTGCGCCTGGGCTACTTCAGAGAGTACGAATGGGATGCCGATCTTAAGCAGGTTTATCCGGTGCTCGCACGGCTCAACCACACCTATGGCGTCACCGAGGCTGGGGTGGACGGGATGTATGTTGCGGTACTCAATTACTATCGTGTGGTCTCGGGCCAGGAGACGTTTCCCGAGTTCAAGTTTGAGGGTGGCAACCCTGCTTCAGGAAGATCTCTCTACGTCCTAAACGTAGTGGAGCAAAAGCAAATCATCGACGATCTGAAACTGGTGGTGATTTACCGCGGAAAATTCTCCGATGTCGTAGTTGCGGTAAAACCCGGCGGCCCGCTTCCTACAACGATGATTCAGCCTTGATTGCGTGGCACTCCCTGTGGTCGCACAGCCCATTCCGAGCCGCGACCGCAGGAAGCGATCTGCACGAGTTTTCCGCCACCTCTTGCAACCAGCCCCCGCCGCCAAAACGCGATCGTACAATCAAACGTAGAGCGGTCACAATGAGACCATTCCCCCAGCTCCTTTGCCTCGCGCTATTCACCGCACCCGGTGCAATGGCGGCGTCCACCGGCTTCCTTCTCGGCGCCGACTACAGCGAGTTGGCTTCGTTTTTGGGGCCGATCGCAACCGACGCGTCCGGCGCACTTTACGGTTTCTCTTATTGCCAGGTCAACACACCCCCTGCGTATCCCTCGTCCCCTCCATGCGTGACGAAGCTTTCGGCCGATGGGCAGACGATTCTTTGGCAGAATACTCCCGGCGTTCAGTTCAACTCGAACATCGCTGTAGATCCAAACGGTGGCGTCTATTTCGTGCCTCTCAATCAGACCGGCCCCAACGCGTCCACTTACGTGGTGAAGCTGACTGGCGGGACCGGTGTGGCGTGGACCACGCCCATCACTTCAGCCGGAACCCTCCTGGATTACGCGTCGATTGCCGCGGACGCGCAAGGACGCGCCTACGTGGCTGGCCTGATCGGGCCGCCCTACAGTGGTTCCGCGGTCGTCCGCTTAAACGCGGCGGGAACGGCCATCGACTATACATTGCCCGTGCCTGGCCAAACCAGCGCCATCGCGGTGGACGGCTCCGGAAATGCCTTCGTCGTCGGAAATCCGTCGCCCTATCTCGCGCGCATCGCCCCGGACGGCTCGCCGGGGTTCAACACACCGTTGCCTCAGTTGAAATCCGTGGGTTCCGTCGCCGTAGATCCGAAGGGAAATCCCGTTGTGCTGGGTGTCGCCGCCGATGGATCGGGCTTGCTGCTACGCTTCGACTCGACCGGAGCCGTGACGCTATCCCAGACCATCGCGTCTCCAACAGCGGCTGCGGGCGGCTTTTCGCTTGCTGTAGACGACGCCTCGGGCAACGCCTATGTCACGGGCTCGACGTATGTCTCCGACAGAGGAACGCCCTTGCTGCCGGTCAAGAACACGATTCTTGGATGCGGAAGCGCGGAATGGCTCAGCGTATTTGCGCCGGACGGTTCTCTCCTTCAAACCACCTACACTCCGCCCGGGAACGAAGGCGCGGTCGGTGCGCCGAAAATTGCCGTCGGCCCGAATACCACTGTCTTTCTGGTCCATTCCGCCGGCTCGACGTTCGGAGCCACGCAAGGCAGTCCGTTCCAGCCGGTGGTGCCCCTGAATTACCTGTGGCGACTTTCGCCGAACCCCAACGCCCAGACCTTGCCTTTGGCTTGTATCGGAAGCTCCATCAGCTATCTCACCGGCGCGATCGCGCCGGGGAGTCTTGTCACGCTTTTTGGAACCGGTTTGGGACCGCAACAAGGAGTTCAGCTTCAAGGCACCCTCGCGAATCCCTACCCGGCGCAGGCCGCGGGCGTGACGGTGACGTTCGATGGGACGCCTGCCCCGCTGCTCTGGGTCCAGGATGCGCAGATCAACGTCGTTGTGCCCTGGGCACTGACGCCCGGCCAAAACACCTCAGTCTGCGTGACGTACAATTCTACGAAGACGAACTGCCTCAGTTGGCCCGTGGTCCAGACCGCACCCGTGGTGCTTCTCGGCTCCGATGCTGTTCACGCGCTGGCGCTGAATCAGGATGGTAGTCTCAATTCCGCGACCAATCCGGCGCCGCCAGGGTCTATCATTACCGTGTTCGGCACAGGCTTTGGGCCGATCACTCCTCCGCAGGCCGATGGCACTCTGGTGGGCTTTCCCCTGCCCACCAACGTATTACCGACTACGGCGGGGTTCGTGGTGGCGAGTCCGCCCTTTGGCGCTACGATTTTCAATCCATTCGAAGTAACCTATGCAGGTCCAGCGCCATATCTGGTCGCCGGCACCAGCCAAATCAACTTCAGCCTTGGCAAGAACCAGGGTGATCTTTATACCTACAATGGCCAGGCGAATATTTACTTAGGAAGCCAGCCTTTCGCGGTGTACGTCGCGAATCAGTGATGGGAATATCGAAACAGTGGGGCAGGTTCCCGACCTGCCCTCTTACGAGTCGCGACCAAAGGAAGCGGTTTTACCCCCGGGGATAAAGGGGACCGACGATATCCGAGAGGTAATGGCGTCTATCCCTTTTTGTAATTTTGTCACTTAAGAAATGAACTACTTCAAATAGACTGCCTGCACCGCTCCCGGCAGCGGCGAGACTCCGCCCGCCGTAATCACCACCGGAACCTGTCCCGTCCCCGCACCCGCCGGTACGATCAGCTCCACCTGCTGGATTCCCGAAATCTGCCCCGGGGCCGAACCGGCGTAAGCCACCGTCGCCGCTTGCCCTCCGATCGTCGCCGTCACCGGCGCAACCGTCTCGGCCAGCACCAGCGAGCCCATTCTCACGCCGTCTTGTCCCGGAGGATCGGTTTGCCCCAGCCCCGTCGCGTACAGAATCACCACCGTTCCCGCCGCCGCCGGATTCGCCGCCGTGTTCAGCGTCCCGTCCTGATTGAATGCCACGCCGGGGAACAGTCCTGGAGAAGTAGGCGCCAGGGGAATTTGGAACGTCTGCGTTGTCGTTGGATTGGGGAACGTCAGCCCTCCCGGCGTCGCTAAACCTACCCCCGTGGTCGTCACCACGATACTCGCCGTTGTCCCCGTCACTCCAAACGGGACGATGATGTTCGTTACATCCGCTTGGGTGTACAAAATCGGCGCGGGCATTCCGTTGACCGTCACCGTGGTCCCGCCCAGCGTGGTCGTAGCGCCCACCGCGCTAGTCAGGCTCGGCGACGATACCGCTGGCCGTGGCCCGATCGTGATCCCCGTCAACTGCACCACCTCGCCCGGAGCAATCGCTGGAGCCGGTCCGGTCGCGGCATTATGTGCTCCCGTGATCTGCGCCTGCGGAGCGATACTTCCCATCAACCCCGCCTGCGTGCCGTTGTTGATGATCCCCGCCGTGAAGTACAGATACAGAGGATCGCCCGCGCTGCCGCCGTTTCCAAGCTCGATCGCCCACAGACCCTGAATGGCAATCGGTGCCCCGGTCGCGTCTTGCAGAGTGCCCAGCAGTTTGCCCGACGTCGGATCGAACGCATTAATATGTCCGTCGCCGAAATTACCCACCAGGATCGCGGGCCCAAATGCGCCCCAATTTCCGCCCACTTCCGCCACTCCCCATGGAGAATTCAACGGGCCGCCGGATGTCAGCCTCTGTTGCAGGTTGCCGTTGAGATCGAAGATATCTACCACGCCGTTGCCCACCCCTGCCTCGTCCTCCGTCTTCGTCGCATTCTGTTTAGCGAAGGTCACAATCATCTTCCCGTTAACCGGCCAGATGTTGAACGGAGCATAACCGGCCGGCAGATTCGCATCGCCGAAACCGCCCGGCGCCGAAATGAGTTTGAAATTGGTGTCGAAAACGTCGATCTTGCCGAAGCTGAAATTCGCGGCGTATAACATGGGAGCGCCGTTATTGTTGGCGATCGCCATCCCTTTATAAACCGTGCCCACCGTCGAGTAATCCACCATCACGGTTGCCGCGGTTCCTCCGTTCCACGCCGAAATCGTCCCATCTTCCGTACAGAAAATGAAAGACGCCGCCTTGCCGTTCGCCAGCAGAAATCCCCCCGTGCCGTTCTGCACCTGTCCCGTTGGAACAGACGGAGTCGGCCCCGCTGCGCCCGAAGGAATCGTCACCACGGTCGTAGAAATCGTCGGCAGCGCCGTCGATGACGGGTTGCTGTAAATCGTGGTGTTCCCTTTCCCGTGATTCGATACCCAGAAGGGCGATGTCGCGCTAAACGACATCCCCCACGGATCGATCAGATTCGGATCGGTGAGGTCCGCCATTCCCGGCACGCTCGAAACGAGGTTATGTTGCACATAAACATTCGCGCTGGTCTGGGCGCTGGCCACGGCGATGGAAAACAGGCAAAGCAATGTCTTTCGAAACATAAAGGTCTCCTGAAGCGACTGATTATATCGAGCCGCTGAAGCGTGTGCCGATCGACGCGCGAAAATTTACAAAGGTTTCACAAGAACCGGGGAATAAAGTCGAATAAGGCTCCCGAATCGCCCTTAGGGAGCATATTATCGTCATTTAAGGTTCGTTATGCTACGTGCTCAGCACTGGGCAAGGCGAATCGCGAATGATGGCGTACGCACTTGTGCGCAACTTGCCGAAAGTCTCATGCAGTTTCCCATGCCCGGTAATCACCAGATCCGCGCCACACTTTAAGGCCGCCTCCCGGATGACATGCGAGGCCGTCCCGGCCTCTACCACCGCATCCAGATTTGTTCCTGCATCCTTCTGAATCCGTGCGACTTCCGCTTCGCTGGTCTTCACGAGCTCGGCTCGATAATCCCCTTCCAGATACCGTTCCGGCCAGGTTTCGTCCGCCGGAACAGCATGCACCAACTGCAGTTTCGCCTGCCAGGCCTGCGCCAGACCCTGGGCCTTCCGAATCAGCGCAGCAGTCTCGGCGCCAAGCTCTATCGCACACAAAACATTATGGATATCCGTTCGCGCCTCGGCTGGAATTTCTTCCGTATGGGCGCTGGTCCACACCGGACAAGCAGCGTCGTGCAACACTTTCGCGGCCGTCGAGCCCAGCAGCAAGCTCCGGAATTTACCATAACCGTGTGTCGGCATCATGATCAGATCGACGCCGTTTTTCTCAGTGTATTGAACAGCTTCGAATGCCGGATCGCCCACGGTGGAGATCCGCGTAACGTCGGGAAGGCTGAACGCAAACCCGTCGAGCCGCAATTTGGCGCGGGACTCAATGTTGGGAATATCGATCACAATGGGGTAGCCGTCAGCGCCGCCGTAAGCGGTGATGGGGATCTGAACTGTATGCAACAAAGTGACTTTGGCGTTAAACCGCCGCGCCCAAGCTTCGACCACCGGTCGCGCCGCTTCACACTTCGCCGATAAATCGACCGGGAAAAGGATGTGTTTAAAAGTCACTTGATGCTAATCTCCTTAAAGGAAATAACACAATTTTCGTCATGGTGCTGAAGGGCGATATAGCCTTCGGCGGGCCGCGGGCCGCGATCGGGCTCGAACGACTTTTTCTTTTCAGGGACCGGAGACTTCCCGTCGTAATCGGTTACAAGCACGCCGTTTACTTTGACGATGGTCCGCAAGCCCTGAAGCGTGATCTCCATCGTGTTCCACTCGCCCGCGGGCTTATACGGTCGAGCCAGCGCCTTGGTCATGGAATAAAGAACGCCCGTCGAATGCCAATCGTCATCCCGATTATCGATCTGTACTTCGATGCCCTTATTGATCGCGTCGTCTTCATTTTGAGGTTCGATCGGAATGCGGATAAAAACGCCGGAATTTCCTTTGTCATTCGACATCCTATAGACAACTTTGATCGTCGCGTTGCCGATCTTTTGTTTGGTGTACCACAACAAGCCTTTGCCAGTGGTGGTTTCGAGCAGTCCGTCTTTGACGGTGAACCCGGCTAGCGTGGTGGCGCTTTGGTCGCGGCCGATGGCTTTCCAACCGTCCAGATTCTTTCCATTAAACAACTGGGTTTGCCCATGGAGAGCAACCGCGATCACGGCGAAAGCAAAGATCTTCATGTCTTATCTTCCTTCATTGTGATGAGCCGCGCACCGCGGTCGAACGTCAGGTATTGAAATCCCCAGCGGATGAAAACAATCACCCGATTTCTAAATTGGACCAGATACATAAGGTGAACGAAGAGCCACAACAGCCACGCAATGGCGCCGTGAAAACGCAAAAATCCGAAATCGGCGACACCGGCCCGTCTCCCGATCACCGCCAGGCTGCCCTTATTGAAATAGTGAAAAGGCTTGGTGGTTTTGTTTAACAATTTGCGGGCGGCATATTTTCCCTGTTGCATCGCGACCGGCGCTACACCGGGGAGCGGTTTGCCGTCTTGCTCCAACACCGCGAGGTCCCCAATGACGAAAATTTCAGGGTGGCCGGGGATGTTCAAATTCGGATCGACCATCACGTGACCTTGTTTATCGAGCGGCGCTTCCGCGCGCTTCGCCAGAATCTTCCCGAAATCGGAGGGAGCCACGCCCGCGGCCCACAGGACGGTCTTGGCCTCAATTCGATCCGGCCCGCTGGGCGTCTCAAGTGTCACTCCATCGGCGTCGATACAGGTCACACGAACGCCAGTGCGGGGCAGCACACCGAGCTTAATCAAGGAGTGCTCGGCGTCAATCGAAAGACTCACCGGATAGGCGGCAAGTACATGCGGCGTGCCGTCCAGCAGCAGGATTTTCGACTCCTCGGGATGAATCGTTCTGAAATCGTGGCGCAGGGTATCGTGCGCGATTTCGGCGAGTGCGCCGGCGAGCTCCACGCCCGTGGGTCCCGCGCCGACGATCACGAAAGTCAGCCAGGCGCGGCGTTGCGCGGGGTCGGGATGGCGCTCAGCTTCTTCAAAAGCGTACAGGATGTTGTGGCGAATGGCGGTGGCGTCTTCTATCGACTTGAGGCCGGGTGCGATTTTCTGCCATTCCGGATGCCCGAAGAAATAGTTTTGGGCGCCGGTGGCGACGATGAGCGAGTCATAAGGAACCTCGCCATCGGCGAGGATCAGGCGGCGATTGACGGCATCGAGATCGACTGCGTCGCCGAGCAGCACGCGTGCATTTCTTTGGTTGCGAAGGACGGCGCGCAGAGGCTCGGCGATTTCACCGGGAGAGAGAGATCCGGTGGCGACCTGGTAGAGAAGCGGTTGGAACAGGTGAAAATTGCGGCGGTCGATGAGAGTCACATCGACGGGTGCGTGGCGGAGAGCCTGGGCCGCGTACAAGCCTCCGAAACCTCCACCGAGGATCACGACGCGATGCATAGCTACTTACTATGCTACAGCCCAGCGGCCGGAATGATACGCTTCCTGGAGTTCGCGACGTAATCAAATGCCCATTTTTCACGCAGAGGCACAGAGCTCGCAGAGAACATAAGGAAAAATCTTGGCGAGCTTTTCTAGTTATTTTCCGGTCGCTTCGGCGATTAGTTTCGCAACGGTCGAGCCGTCCGTGACCGGTTCGATCATGATGATGTGGCGCGCGTTCAACACCATCTTGTCCGGCGCGTGCCATTCCTTGCCGCGCTTCAGGAGAATGTTGCTCTGCTGCTTCGTTTCCTGGTTGACGGCGGTCTGGATATAGAAGACGTCCGTTAGCACCGGATAATCCGTGCCCAATTCAGTCAGCTTGCCGAAATAGACCTGGTTGTTATCCAGGAGGACGGCTTGATAGCCCTTGGTCTTGGCTGCCAATGCCCGGTTGGGAGCGAACCAATATGCGATGATCGCCACTGATCCGACTACCGCAAGAACCGTTGCGAAAATTTTCGTTCTCATATTTTAGTTTCCCTTTCTGCGCAGAACACGGACCGTGCCCAGGATCCCGAGACCAGCCGCGAACAAGAAAATCATGGAGGGTTCCGGTGCCGCCGTGCCTCCAGTTCCGTTGATCCGCAACTCTGCTTGATCGCCGTTGCCGACTCCGTAGAGAACCTCGGCAGTGAGACCTGGCGGGAGATTGAGTCCGGTCAAGTCGACGGTATTGAAGGTGCCGTTCAGCGAACTGTAATCGAGGAAGAAGAAAGTTTCTCCCGCGGCGACGACGAATCCGTCGAGCGCGGTGAAGGACACCGTGCCTCCCAGATTGGCCTGACCTTCAACGTTCAAGATATCGAAGGAGGCCAGGGACGCGATCTGGATCATTAGATTTCCAGTGGTGGGCTCCGTGAAGCTTCCGTTGACCGTCAGTTCGCCAGGCGAATCGCCGGGTTTCACGGTGCCTCCGTTCACGGTGAGCGATCCGTTCAACTGGCCCGTTCCTTCGAGCAGACCGCCATTAACGACGATGGAACTGGCGGTGAGAGCGCCATCGATCTGGGCCGTTCCGCCGCTCTCTGCGTGAACGTGGACACACCGCGCAGCGTGCTGCCGGCGTTCACCTCCAAAGTGCCGTTATTGGTGAATCCTCCGCTGCCGTTGACGAACAGAGTGCCTCACCCGGCATTGGGTGGTAGGGAGCCCAAAACCGTCATGTCGGATCCATATCGTTCACATTTTTTAGGGCGCTCGGTGGTGAGCTTTCGCAAGCATCCAACCCCCGCGCTGACGTGAAAGCCCCGGCGCTGACCGCTTCTGATAGTCGCGGCTTCGTTTCGATGAACCATGGTGTATGAAAAGCGTAAAAATAAAGTTACCGGCGTCCACGCGAAGCCGAGCCGATATAAACTATCCAGTGTCGATAAAAGGAGAAAACGATGTGCGATCAGGATCATTTTGAAGAAGACCGGGAGCAGTTCGAGGCGCTCGGCTTGGTGACACGGAAGCAATTCGGGATGATGTTAGGAGCAGGTGTGGCCATGATTCTTCCACAAGTAGCGAATGCGGCGGCGGTGACCGAATCGGAAGTGACTGTGACTACCCCGGATGGCAGCGCGGACTGCTATTTCGTTCACCCTTCGAGCGGCGTGTCCGCAGGCGTAGTCATGTGGCCGGACATTTTCGGGTTGCGTCCGGCGTTCCGGCAGATGGGCAAGCGCCTCGCCGAATCGGGCTATGCGGTGCTGGTGGTGAATCCGTTCTACCGGACCAAGAAAGCTCCGACCGCGGCCAACGGCGCCGCAACGCCGATCCCGGAGCTGATGCCGCTTGCGCGGGGTCTGAACGAGACCACGCACATGACGGATGCGAAGGCGTTCGTCGCGTGGCTGGACAAGCAAGGTCCGGTGGCGAAGAACCGGAAGATCGGCACACAAGGGTATTGCATGGGCGGCCCGATCGCGTTTCGAACCGCAGCCGCGGTGCCTGAGCGGGTGGGAGCGGTCGCGTCCTTTCATGGCGGCGGACTTGTGACCGATTCGCCGAACAGTCCGCATCTCCAGGCCGCGAAGACCAAGGCGCAATTCCTTATTGCGATCGCCGCGAATGACGATGCGCGGTCTCCGAATGACAAGAACGTGATGAAAGAAACGTTCGGCAAGGCGAATCTGGCGGCGGAGATCGAAGTGTACGCGGATTCGGCGCATGGCTGGTGTCCTCCGGATTCCTCGGTTTACAATGAGCCGCAAGCTGAAAAGGCATGGAGCCGGCTGCTGGTGTTGTACGGGAAAGCTTTGGCTTAAAGGGGCGGCGGCAACCCCGGCTCTATTTACCGTAGTTCGGGCGATAGTGCCGGTGACAGGTAGTGCAGGACTCGCTTAGTTGTTCGTTCAAGTCGAGGATCGCCTGCATATCTTTTTTCTGCGCTGCCTTAAAAGCCGCTTGGCCGGCGTCGATCATAAGCTTGGTGTCTTTGACCCAGCGATCCTGATCGCGGGCGCGGGTGCCCATCAGCAGCAGGTTCCCGGATTCGGCGAGGGTGAGCGCCGTTCCGCGAATCACATTCCAATCATGATCGGTCTTCGGCGGAGTGCGTTCGATGTAGAACAGCGCATCGGAGGTGGGGTAGATGATATCCACCATCAATTGGCTCACGTTACCAACCGGCTGAAATTGAGAGGGCGCCTGGGCGATTACTACGCTCGCCAGCGATAGGAGAAGTAATTGCCCGAATATTCTCATACTTCGGATTGTAGGCGAATTCGGAGAACGCGTCCGGCCCCACGCCGCGCGTGATAAACTTGCGCTCACTGGAGCCAGTATGCGCACGTTGACAGGTCTTTCGATTCTCATGACTGCGGCCGCTTCTTTGCCGGCCGCTTCTCCCGCCGTTCCTTCCTACCGCGAGTTCTTGAGCCCCGCGTCGCCGCAAGAAGTGGTTGCGGCGCGGAAGGTGGATCGGATCGCCTGGGTGGATTACGCCGAAGGGAAGAGGAACGCTTATACGGCCGTTGCGCCGCAGTTTGTGCCGGTGCGCCTGACCAGCTTCATGAAGGACGACGGCATTATGATGTCCGCGATCCACATTTCGGACGACGGCAGTACCGTGGTGTTCCTGCGCGGAGAGGCTCCGAACCGTTCGGGCTGGGCGCCGAATCCGACGGCCGATCCTAATGGGCCGGAACACGCGATCTGGGCGGCGCGCACCGCGGGTGGAGGAGCCTGGAGGGTGGTCGATGCGGCGAATCCGGAAATTGCGCCCGATGGGAGCTCGATTCTGTTCATTAAGGATGGGCAGATCTATCGCGCGAAGCTCACTCGGACGAAGCCCGCGACGGAGGTCGATCGCGGCGAGAAGGCGTTCATCACCGAATGGGGTGTGCAAAGCGAACCGAAGTGGTCACCGGACGGAAAGAAAATCGCCTGGGTGAGTAATCGCGTGGATCACAGCTTCATCATGGTATACGACGTGGCTACACGGTCTGTGAAATATATGTCGCCGAGTGTAGATTTCGATACGGCGCCGATGTGGATGTCCGATAGCAAGCATCTGATCTTCATGAGGAAACCTGGCTTGCCGTTTGGACAGGAGACCCTCCAGACAGGAGCGGGGACCAGCGCGAATTACGCGGCGCCTCCGCAGAGTCCCGCGACACTGGCGGTCGGCCGAGGCGGTGGCGGACGCGGTGCAGCGGCAGCGGCTACTGGAAACGCCGAAGCTCCGGTGAATAACTCTCCCGGGATGATGCGGGCGGCGTTCAAGGGAGGCTATACCATCGGTTTTTACAGGGCCGATGCGACGACAGGCGATGCGCAGGAGATCTGGCACAATCAGGAAAACGATAAGATCGCGGCGAACATCTTAAATCCGCGGCTGGCCGGCGATACGGTGATTTTCCAGTTCGTGGTGCCCGGTGAGGGCGGACGGGGTGGACGCGGCGGAAGAGGTGGTAGGGGCGGCAGAGGTGCGGCGGCTAAGGGTGGAGACGTCCAGATGAAGGAGCCTCCGCGACAGGAGGCGCCGGTGGACGAGTGGGAACGCTATTATGCGATTAATGTCCTGGATAAGACGGCGCGTCCGGTGTTGCTCACTACGACGGACGGGTTGATTGAAAATCAAACTTCCATCGCGCTTTCGGCTGACGAGAAGACGTTTTATTACTGCACTAACGCCAAGGATATCGAGCGGCGTCATATCTGGGCGGTTCCGGTGAGCGGAGGCAGCCCTGCGCAGATCACCACGGGGGAAGGCGTGGAAACGTATCCGACCCCGCTTTCGTCCGGAAAATATCTCGCGACGCTGAGTGCGGATTGGAACATGCCGCAATCGGTCGGCGTCTGGAAAATGGGCGAGTCGAAACAGAGAATCGTATTTCCTGCGTCGATGCCAGGCTTTCCGAAAGACGCGCACGTGAAACCGGAGATCGTCCTTACCAAGGCAGAGGACGGACTCGAAATTCACAATCAGCTCTTTTTACCGAAAGATCTGAAGCCGGGCGAGCGGCGGCCGGCGATCGTTTTCGTTCACGGAGGGCCTCCGCGCCAAATGATGCCCGCCTATCACTACATGCAGTTTTATCACTGGGCTTACGGCATCAACCAATGGCTTGCGAACCAGGGCTATATCGTGATGTCGATCAATTACCGCCTGGGCGTTGGCTATGGCCGGTCCTTCCGCCAGATTGCCGATGGCGGAGCTAACGGCAACGCCGAATACAAAGACGTTCTGGCCGGCGGGAAATACCTGCAAACCAGACCGGATGTGGATCCGAACCGCGTCGGGATTTGGGGACTGTCCTACGGAGGTCTGCTGACGGCGGAGGCTCTGGCGCGCAACTCCGATATCTTCAAAGCGGGCGTCGATCTGGCGGGCGTGCATTTGGAAGGGAACTCGCTTGATCCGGAATCGGTTTCGTACAAGTCCTCGGCGATCAGCGCGATCGATGGCTGGAAGTCGCCGGTGCTGCTGGTGCAGGGCGATGACGACCGCAACGTCGCCTTCCTCCAGACGGTCGGCCTGGTGCAGTTGCTGCGGCAGCGGGGCGTTTATCACGAACTGATCGTCTTTCCGGACGATGTGCACGAGTCGCTGTTGCACAGCCGGTGGCTGTACACGCTTGGCCGGATGGAGACGTTTCTCCACAAGTTTCTAGCGGAAGGGCCCGCGGTGGGGAGTAATTAAACCTTGGGTATCGCGAGATCAACCTTGGGAGGAATCGCGCTGACGTTCCTGTTGATCGCCGCGACCGACGGCCGCGCGCAGACGCCACCAGCAAGATCCGAATTCGAGGTCGCTTCCATGAAGCCGAATGAATCCGGCCGGCCGGGTTTCGGCATTAGTGTTCTCCCAGGGGGTGGTCTTCGAGCGGCCAATATTCACCTCAAGCGTCTGATCGCCGTCGCGTACGCGGTCACCGACTATCAGATCGCCGGGAATGTGAGTTGGCTCGAATCGCAACGGTACGACCTGGACGCGAAATCGCCGGGTCCCGCGGCGCTACCTCAACTGCGGTTGATGCTGCAATCCCTGCTGGAGGATCGGTTCAAACTGAAGATTCACCACGAACAGCGGGAGATGGCCGTTTTTTCCTTGAGCATGGCCAAGAGTGGCGCGATGGGTCCTGGCCTGATGGAGGCGACTGAAGGAGACTGTAGCGCGGCTGTATCACCGCAGGCGCCGCTCCCAAACGGTACGCCCTGCGGCGTGGCTAACATCGGACGGGGTTGGATTCGGACCAATCGGGCGCGAATCAGTCAAGTGGCGGATCGCCTTTCCTCGCTGCTCGGGCGAACGGTGGTCGATCATACGGGATTGACGGGACTCTACAACATCACGCTCACGTGGGCTCCGGACCCAGATCTGGAGGGTCCTTCGCCGGGCGGACAATCTTCGCCCGATGTGTCGAACGCCTCGCTGTTTACGGCGATTCGGACGCAGCTTGGTCTAAAACTGGAATCGGCGAAAGAGCCGGTCGACATCGTGGTGATTGATTCCGCCGAGAAAGCGTCGGCGAATTAGCAGGGAGCGCGTCGAGCCAGCGATACTAAATAAATGCGCCTGATCGCTGTCACGTTTTTGTCCATCTCCGTTGCCTCCGCCGCTCCGTGCATAACGGCGAGTCCTGCCTGCTCTGAATGGGTCTCTCTCGGCAAGTCGCCGGCCCGCTCTTTGATCTATCGCACTTACTCGCTCGAAACCCGTAACGAAACCATTACGCGGGCGCTGGTCGTCGTCCATGGAGCTGGGCGCGATGCCGATAACTACTTTCGGAATGCTCTTGCTGCGGCGTTCCTGGCCGGTGCGTTGGAGAACACTGTGGTGGTGGCGCCGCGCATGGCTTCGGCCGCCGCGAACTGCCACGATCCTATCTCCCCGAATGAGATCAGTTGGAACTGCAACACCTGGCGGTCCGGCGGACCCGCGATCAGTAATCCAGAGGTGACCTCGTTCGATTTTCTGGACGAAGTGCTCCGCAAGCTGGCTCGCAAGGAGGTTTTTCCGAACCTCAAACAGATCGTGGTAGTCGGCCATTCGGCTGGAGGCCAAGTGCTAAATCGATACGAGATGGCAAATCAGGTCCACGACAAGCTTGGGATTCCGGTAACCTATGTCGTCGCGAATCCTTCGAGCTACGCCTGGCCCGACGCCACTCGCCCTACGGATGCTGCGTTCTCGATTCAAGCCCATGCGCCGGGTTACATTCCCGTGGTTCCCGCCGAGGGCGCCGCATTCCGCAACTTCGGCGGAGCCAGGGATTGCACGACCTACGATCAGTGGCCTTATGGCCTGAAAGATCGCAGCGGTTATACCGCGAAGCAGACGGACGACCAATTGAAGACCCAGTTGAGTTCAAGGCCCACCACTTATTTACTTGGAGAACTCGATGTTTTTCCACTCGGCGGGTTCGATGGTTCGTGTCCGGCGATGGCTCAGGGACCAACGCGGTTGGCGCGGGGAGAAGCGTTCGGGAAATTTGTGAATGAAAAACTCGGCGCCCATCATGTTGTGAAGATCGTGCCGGAGTGCGGACACAATGCCCGGTGCATGTTCACGGCGGAGGATGCCTTGCCGTTGCTGTTTCCTAAATAGCGCGTCCCTAGAGCAGGCCGACTCGTTTTTCGAGCGCCACGAATTGTGGATTCCCACGAACGCCGTCGAAGGCCGGGTCGTACAGAAGATATAAAATCTGCTCCTCATGAGCGTCGGCGGCCTTGTTCAGATAGTCAAGCGCAGTCTTCTCGTCATGCAACATTGCGTATCCGGTCGCCAGTTGATAAGGCGACACGAAGGCGTCTCGCGCCGCAGCCATCTGTTCCAGATACGCGCGAGCCTTTTGTTGTTCGCCGCGGCAGACGCAGCCCGCGGCCTGTAGAAAGGTCACGGCTGGAATATGGGCTCTTCGGGCGCAGAATTCGATCTCCGGAGCGGCCGCGTTGCAGTCATGCTGGTAGACCGCGATCAGCGCCAGGAACGCGTGAGTATCCAACTGATCGGGACTATCCCGCAGCACCCCGCGCAGCACCTGGGTCGCTTCCACGTATTTACGCTCCAGCAGGAACGAGATCATCTGGTTAAACCGCAGGGCCGCGTTTAGCGGGTCCAGATCGTCGGCGATTCTGAACTGTTCCTCCGCCTCCGGAAAACGTCCCCTGGTCGCCAAAGCCCAACCGAACCACGAGTGAAAGTTACCGTGATCCAGTGCGGCGCGTGACTCGCGCTCCGCGCGGGGCCAATCCCAATCCCGGGTGTACGCCAGAAGGCCCAGAATTGAGTGCGCCTCGCCGGATGACGGATCGATCTCCAGAACTTTCTCCACCGCCTCCTGCATGCGCCGCGATCCTTCATCCGGCGATTCCACGGTGAGATGAATCAATCCATGTTCCGCCCGGGCAATGCACAAATAAGGGGAGCTGTACAGAGGGTCGCGCGCAATCGCCGCCTGGCATAAGTCACGGGCCTTGCGATAGGATTCCGGTGTATGGCGCGAATACTCGTAGATTCCCTTGAGGTATAAATCGTGCGCTTCAGCGTCGCCGGTGGATCTGGCCGGGGTTGGCGCCGCGGAGTTTCGGCCGCCGCGCACAGCTTCCGCGATCGAACGCCCCAGTTCCTCCTCCAGAATCAGCACGTCCTTCGATTGCGTCTCGAAAGATTTGGACCACAGGTGATATCCGTTGGAGGCGCGGTTCATTTGCGCAATCACCCGGATGCGATCTCCCTGCTTGTCCACGCTGCCTTCAATCACGATCTCGACATTCAGCTTGCGCCCGACCTCTCGCACATCGACGCCCTTGTCTTTGAACGCGAAGGCTGAGGTACGCGCCACTACTTTCAAGTCCGGCGATTGCGCCAGTTGATTAGTCAATTCCTCCGTCAGGCCATCGGCCAGATAGCGGTTCTGCGGATCCGTCGAGATGTTTGAAAAAGGCAGAACAACCAGTGAATGGAAGGCGGGATTCGAATTGGGGCGGCCTTTCCATGCGGCGAAAACGCTGGCCGCAATGGCTACCGCAGCAAGCGCCGTAAGAACCCAGTTCCGGCGCCTAGGATTGAAGATTTCCGGAGGAGTGGCTGTCACGTCGCCCGAAACTTCGCGCGCACGAAAGATAAATCTGGGGACGTAGCTTCGCGGAGGAAGATCGATCACGACCTCTGCGCCGCGGCCCTCGGTCAGGTAATATTCCTTTAGTTTTTGCCGCAAGCGACTGGTTTCGGAGCGGACAGCCGAATCGGTCCGGGGATCGAACGTGGGAGGTTTCCCGAAAACATCCAGTCCGATTCCGTATTCGACGATCTCATCCGCCCGCCCTTCGAGCGTCCTGTCGATCAGGTATCGGAGCAGTTGTGCTCTGCGCGGCGCCGCCGTGAATGCCGAAGATCCAAACAGTGTTTCTACATGCGCGCAGATCCGCGTTATTTCGGCATCCGCGAAGGGCGGTTGGAATTGATCAGCCGTGCCAGGAGCGATCATTTGAAACTATCCCCAGGAACTATTAGCGGAAGTCCGCAGAGGCAAGTTTAACACGCTGCAATTTAGCGAGGCCAAGGTGCCTCGCAGCGCATATAATGTCGGTTATGTCCAGACGAATGGGTCTCGCCGCCATCACAATCCTTCTTGGCGCGGCATTTGCCCAAGCCCGGGTCACCCGCATCGTCGTCGAGCATCGCGATTCCCCCGCGTTCGGCGGCCAGACATTCGGCAACGCCGGACAATACGAGGTGCTCAGCGGACACTTTTTCGGCGAAATCGATCCTAAAGACGCGCACAATTCCATCATTATGGATCTTCAGTTCGCGCCTCGAAACGCGCGCGGCATGGTGGAATATTCCGCGACCTTTGCGCTGGCGAAGCCGATCGACATGTCCAAGTCCAACGGCGTCCTCTATTACACGGTTTCTAACCGGGGCCGGGGAGCTCCGGTGGGCTCCGATGACGGACGGATCAATCTCCTCAGCGGATGGCAGGGCGATCTTCCGCAGCGGCCGGATTCGCAGACGATCGTGGTGCCTGTGGCGCGCAAGGCCGACGGCTCGCCGCTTACCGGGCCTGTGTTGGAACGCTTGATCAACCTCGCCGCAGGCGTCACGACCATCGACTTGGGTACGACGCCTTACCTGGGCCTCACCTATCAGCATCCCGTGACGCTCGATACGTCGAAGTCCAAACTCACGCGACGCGCTTCCCCGAACGCGCCGGCTACGGATGTTCCCTCCGGCGATTGGGCATTCGCCGACTGCGCTGCGAAACCATTTCCCGGCGTCCCCGATCCTTCCAAACTGTGTCTGAAGGGGGGATTCGATCCAGCCTCAGAATACCTCCTGGTATTTACCGCCAAGGACCCTCTAGTGCTTGGCATAGGCTTTGCCGCGACTCGCGACCTTAATTCGTTCCTGCACTATGCTGCGCAGGATGACACGGCGGCGCCGAACCCTTTGGCCGGGCAGATCAAATGGGTGATCAGGATGTCCAGGTCCGGGTGCCTCAACTTCATTCGCAGCTATATTCACCTGGGCTTCAACCAGGATGAAGCCGGCCGCATGGTGTGGGATGGCGCACATTCGCACATTGCCGCCCGGCAGCTCGCGCTCAACTTTCGCTTTGCGGTGGGCGGAGGTTACGCAGCCATGTATCAGCCCGGCAGCGAAGGAGTGCTGTGGTGGAACGATTATCCGGACACGGTGCGGCGTCGGACCACGGCCGGCTTGCTGGACCGGTGCCGCGCCACAAAGACGTGTCCCAAAATTTTCGACACTTTCGGAGCGGTGGAATTCTGGTTCCTGCGCGAATCGCCCGACCTGGTTGGTACAGACGCAAAATCGGATCTGCCGTTACCGCCCAACGTGCGCCGCTACTTCTTCCCGGGCACGACGCACGGCGGCGGCCGCGGCGGTTTCAGTACGGAAGCTCCGCCGGCGCCCAGCGGCTGCGCGCTGCCGGCGAATCCGAATCCTGAGAACGAAACTATGCGCGCTCTCACGCTCGCGTTGATCGATTGGGTCACCAAAGGAACGGAGCCGCCTCCCAGCCGCTATCCGCGCCTCGACCGGCAGGAGCTTGGGGCCGCCACGAAAGCGGGGATGGGGTTCCCGCAAATCCCTGGCGCTCCGTCGCCCGACGGCTTGGTGAACCCGGTGTTCGATTACGACTTCGGCCCTGATTTTAATTACAACGATGAATCCGGGTTGATTACCAAACAGCCTCCCGCTGTCAAACAGATCCTTCCGACGTTGGTGCCGAAAGTGGATAGCGATGGCAACGATGTCGGGGGAGTGCCCTCGGTTCTACGCCAAGTGCCTCTCGGGACTTATCTCGGCTGGAATATCGTGGCTGCCGGATTCGATAAAGGTAAGGTCTGCACATTGAGCGGCGGCTATCTGCCGTTCGCGAAAACCAAGGCGGAGCGTATCGCTTCCGCCGACCCGAGACCGTCCCTCGAAGAAAGGTACGGGACCCACCAGGCTTACGTGAATGCCGTGAAAGTCGCGGCCGAGAAAGCCGTTGCCGAGCGCTTCCTGCTGCGTCCCGATGCGGATCGGCTCATCGCAGAAGCCGCGGCCAGCAATGTTCTGCGTTAAGTTTATAGTGAGCTAAGCGCACATGCCCGTGCTATTCAATCGCCGGGAGATTCTCTCGATGCTCGGCACGGCCGGCGCGTCGTTAGCAGCAACTGGAAGCTCGCCGCCGAATATCCTCTACATCATGGCGGACGATCACGCGGCGCATGCGATTTCCGCCTATGGCAGCCGGATCAACCAGACCCCTAATATCGACCGGGTCGCGGCGGGCGGTGCGCGATTCACCAACTGCTTCTGCACGAATTCGATCTGCACACCCAGCCGCGCAGCCATTCTGACCGGTCAGTATAGCCACAAGAATGGCGTCTACACACTCAACGACCGCCTCGACCCCAAGCGGAATCACGTTGCCAAAGAATTGCAGAACGCCGGTTATCAGACCGCGATGATCGGTAAGTGGCACCTGGCCAGCGATCCCACTGGCTTCGACTATTGGAACATCCTGCCCGGCCAGGGCGTCTACTACGATCCTGAATTCATTGAGGAAGGGACCAGAAAAAAACATCACGGCTATTGCACCGACCTGATCGCCGATTTCTCCCTCGAATGGTTGAAGCGGCGTAACACGCAAAAGCCATTTTTCCTGATGTGCCACCACAAGGCGCCGCATCGCCCATGGGAGCCCGATCCGAAATACAAGGACCTGTTTCAGGGCCAGACGATCCCGGAGCCCGACAATCTCTTCGATCACTACGAAGGGCGCGCGCGCAGCGTCTCCACTGTCACTATGCGAGTCGGGGAAGACATGAACCGGACCGACTTGAAGCAGCCGATTCCGGCTGATTTGCACGGCGACGCCTTGCGCAAATGGGGCTACCAGCTCTTCATCAAGGATTACCTGCGTTGCGTCCGCAGCGTTGACGATAACGTGGGCCGGCTGCTCGATTATCTAGACCAGCAGAATATCGCGAGCAATACCATCGTGATCTATACGTCGGACCAGGGGTTTTTTCTGGGGGATCATGGCTGGTTCGACAAGCGCCTGATGTACGAGGAATCGCTGCGCATGCCCTTCCTGATGCGCTATCCGGGAGTGATTCGCGCAGGCTCCGTCAATCGCGACATGGTTCTTAATATCGATTTTGCCCCCACGTTTCTGGACTACGCCGGAGTTCATGCTCCATCCGAAATGCAGGGCCGCAGCTTCCGCGCGGGCGTCGAAGGGCATACGCCGCGCAACTGGCGCAAGTCCATGTACTACCGTTATTGGATGCACAACACCAGCGATCACCATGTGCCCGCGCACTATGGCCTGCGCACCGATCGCTGGAAGCTCATCTATTACTACGGTAAGCCGCTAGGAATGGCTGGCGCCGAGGCGCCCGATACGCAGCCGGATTGGGAGCTGTTCGATGTCCGCAACGATCCGCGGGAGATGCACAATCTTTATCACGATCCGAAATACGCGGGCCTCGTCCGGAAGCTGACCGCGGAATTGGCTCAGCGCCAGAGTGAGGTAGGAGACGTCCCGGTGGGAGCCTTCTAGTGTTCGACCTACTTGACGAGCCCGGAAACCGCCGCTAGCCCTACTGTGATGAGGAGGTACCCGAGAATGATATGCACGCGCATGTAGTTTCTAGCCAGGCTCGAAGTCTGTTTGGGTCCCCACACGTTCTTCATGCCGAGATCGGCGACGGGAATCAGCCGGTCCAAGCTGTACCACCATGGGCTGTAATGAAAATCTGCAAACTCGGGCTTTAGAGGCGTCATCCGCGAGCGAACGAACACAAACCTGCCGGCCAGAATAAACGCCAGCGCATAGAGAAACGCGCGCTCGGGACTTTTTCCGTAGCGCACAAACACATCCAATAAGAAACTCCAAAGCCGCCGCAACGGAGTCCCTTCTTTCGCCGAGCGGCGCTGATAATTCACGAATGCCTGCCGGCCCAGCTCGTCGAGACCGTTCCTGGTGCAGTATTGTTCAAAAATCGTATACGTCGATGGCGAGAAAGACGCCCGCTCCAGCAGTGGGAGCAAGCCCCCCGCGCCCAGTTTTCCGTCGCCGATCACGACCTCGTTATAGCTCGCGGCATCCAGGCGCAGTGCATTCGGCCCGAAACTCCATGTTTCGGCCGAGGGAAGGTAGAGAGCGTCAAAAATGGAGTTTTCAAGAGTGAAGATCCTCTGGAATTGAATGGGTCCGAACGTAGCCGTCCCGCCCACCCTTAAATTGTTTCCGAAGACGTTGTTGATCGTTGAATCGAGTAAATTCAGTTCATGCTGCACCACGGTTCGCGTCAAGTGAAGTTCGCCCGCGCCAGTTGACAAGCGCAGGTTCTTGAGTCTTAGGTCAAAAAAGGTCGAGTTATCCAGGTTGATCACCGGAGTCTCCACGTGATCGATGTCTCCAACGCCGCTGACTGCCATTCGCATTAACAGCGTTTCGGCCCCTTTCACGCTGGTTCCACGCATCCTAAGATCCGTGCCGATTTCGGTCTTGATGAGGTTCAGTTGTCCAACCATGTCGGCACCGTCAAGATCAAGATGTCGGCCAACGTGCGACGTGTTCAGCAGGAAACCGTTCTGCCTGGTGTGCGTTTTGACAAAGGTGGCATATCCTCCGACCACGGTGCCTATGCCTCGGAGACCTTTCTGGAATTCGGCGTTTGTGAAAATAAGATTGCCCGTGACATGCACGCTATCGATATTCACTGGTTCCGGTCCGTTAAAATGAGCGCCGACCGCGTACCAGTCGCCCCCGATGGAAGTGGAGGTCCACTGCAGCGTTCCTTCAAACGCTGCATTTTCCATTGTCAAGTCATTCGTGATCCTCATCGAACTTGCGTCCACGTTGCCGAACGCGTGCGCATCGTCCAGGTAGAGATCGTCGCCGACTTCCATCCCGCTGAATTTCACCGTTCCGCGAAACTCCGCGCCCGTAAAATACGCCCGTACATGGACATGAATCGGGTCAAAACCGACCTCGGCTTTTCTACTGGTAAAGTGCACACTATCCGCCATCAAGTCGCCCTTGACGTCGGCGTCGGTGGCGCTGAATCCTCCGCGAAAGGTAGCTCCGCTGATGTCCAGGTCACGGCCGATTTTCGCGTCGGACAAGTCAATGTCAGAGCTCGTCGCGGCCGTAGCTTTGCCCAGCAGCAGATCACCGGCGACGTAGATTTGAGAAAGATCCACGTCTCCCTGAAAATCTGAGCTGGCCAAACCAAAGTTTCCCTGTATCTCGGAACCGCTGAAGTCGACATCCTTCTCCGATCGAAAGTGGCAATGCTCGAACTGGGCTTCGGTTCCCACATGCATTTCGCGGCTGTCGACCTCTCCATCGAATTGCGAATTTGCCACCAGGATGGCGCCCACGCGGGCTCTGGTGAACGTCGCGGGGCCGCGAAATTTTGTTCTGGCCAGGGTGAGGTTCCCTGCCACTTGCACGCCGAAGAAGGCTGCGGCGTGGGACGCGCTGCGAAACTCACTGCCCTCCAAGCTGAAGTGACGCAGCACCGTTGCTTCCTGAAAACTAACCGGGCCGTTGAAAATCACTGGCTTGTCGACGGCGATTGTGTCGCCCACGCGAATCCTCTCGAACTGTGCGGAAGCATCGGGGTGAGAAAATGTCGCGCCTCCCAGGTAAAGATTGAATCCGATATTGGCGTTGATGAAATCCGCTCCCCCTGCGAACGTCGCACTGGTGAATCGCGCATAAGAATTTACGGTGATGCTGTTAAACGATGCCGGGACGTTTACCTTCAGGAACTTCGCGCCGTCCGCTTCGATCGCTCGGCCGACGCGCAAAAAAGGAAGGTAAGCATTGTCGGAAAACTCCACACGATCGATCCGGAACGAACCGGCGATAGTCGACAGAGCAAGGTCCAGCGAAAGAATGCGGCTGCCATTCAATGTCAGGTCCTGCCTCCAGTCCGTATGCCGGAAGTTCAAACCGGCCTCGAAAACGCAATTCTCCAGCCGCACGTCAACGTCGACCACCGCATTCGCCAGGTCGATGGGTTCCTTGAGAGTGGCACCGGTAATTCGGACGCCGCGCCGGTCAACCCGGTTCCCGCCCGCCAGAAGAGATTCCACAAAGGCAGCCTTTAAAATCCTTTTTTCCGGCTGAGCGAAATGCGTCGTCAAATTGGCCACTTCGCCTTTGGCTAACGCGTCCAGCACATAAGTTTCAGTCTCATCGGGGATGCTGAGCTGGGAACGCATGTCTCCCACGGCAATCAAAAACAGAACCACGAACGTTCGGCGCGGCATGATTCTCACTATTATTCCCTAGAGGAACTGAGATACGCAGAACTTTTATCGCATTCGTTTCTTACTTCGCGACCACCGGAAGCCACACTGCGCTCGCTCGATCGCCGGTACGAAAAACCGACTGCGTAGCCTTCACATAATCCGACGGCTTCGCGAAGAAGATATTCGGCACGTAGGTTTGCGGATTACGGTCATAGAGCGGAAACCAGCTCGATTGGATTTGTATCATGATCCGGTGACCGGGCAGGAACACATGATTCACGGTCGGCAGAGTAAATCGATAGCGCTGCGGCTGGCCCGCTGGAATGGCAGACGGACTTTCGAAACTCTGCCGATAGCGGCCGCGGAAAATGTCCATCGAGATGGAGAGTTCGTAACCGCCCATCTCCGGCTGATTTGGAACCTCATCCGGAAAGACGTCGATCAGTTTGACCACCCAATCCGAATCCGTGCCCGTAGTGGAGGCGAACAGGTCCGCGATGGGCGCGCCGCCGAGGCGCACGGGCGCGGTGAGAACGGGCGATTGATACGTCAGCACGTCGGTCCGGTCCGCGGCGGTGCGCTGATCCGAAACCAGCCAGCTTCTCCAACGATCGCCATCGGCGAAGCGCACCGGGCGAGGCAGATACGGGACGGGCTTTGCAGGGTCCGAAACATAGGAATCCGCCGCGTCGCGAGCCTCTGTGGGCTTCTCGAATCCGAGGCTGAAATTAGCCTGCAAATAAAGCGCCTTCAGCGGTGCGGCACAATCCTTCTCACAGGCTAACGGCCAATTCGGCAGGCGATCCCAGTGGTTCTCACCGGTGTTGTAGATCAGCACTGGAGGAGTCTCCGCCTTAGGGGCGCCCGGCTTGAGGTACTGATCGAAGAAAGGTTTCAGAACATCTCTTCTGAACTGTGCCGTGGTGTCGCCTTCCCAGCGCAGTGGACCGAGGTTGTAACCTTCCCGGCCCACTTGGCTGTGATACCACGGACCCATCACCAAGTAATTATGATCCGCCTGGTTCTTGGCTTTGAGCGCGAGATAGCAGTGGATGGCGCCCCACATGTCTTCCTGATCCCACAGACCTTGCAACCACATGGTGGGAACCTGCGGCGGATTCTGCGCGATCAGCTTATCGAGCGCCTGTCCCTGCCAGAACGCGTCGTAATTGGGATGCTCCATCATTTTCACCGCCCAGGGCAATTGATCCAGACCATGCAGACGCGCATAATCGCCCGCCGAACCTGCGCGGCGAAAGGCTTCGTAATCGTCGTAGCTGTCGCGCTGGACCGATTCCCCCGCGCCTGTCTGGGCTGTCTGGCCGAATGTGTAATCGAAATTCGGTTGGCGGAAGGCGCCGTAATGAAACCAATCGTCTCCCATCCAGCCATCCACCATGGGACTCTCCGGAACCGCGACCTTGAGCGCAGGATGCGGATTCAGCAAAGCCATAACCACGGTGAACCCTTCGTATGACGACCCGATCATGCCGACGCGACCATTCGATTCCGGTGTGTTCTTTACCAGCCAATCGATAGTGTCGTAGGCATCCGTTACATGATCCGCCGCGGAGGGGTTGAGCGGACCGCGCACAGGGCGCGTCATCACGTATTCGCCTTCGGATTTATACTTCCCCCGAACATCTTGAAAAACGCGGATGTAGCCGTCGGTGCCGAATTCCCCATCGGACATTGGCAGAATGGAGAGCATGTGCGGACTGTCATTGCGCGCCAGGCGTTTGGACGCATTGTAGGGAGTACGTGTCAGCACGATCGGCGCGTCATGAGCTCCCTTAGGTATGACGATGACGGTATAGAGCTTCACGCCATCGCGCATGGGAATCATGACCTCGCGCTTGACATAATCGTTCCCCTCCTTGGGAACGGTGAAAGTCTTGGGGATATCACTAGATTGCTGCGGCGTGGCGGGGAACGGGTAAACGGCGATCGCGAGTATAACGGCTAAGCGACGCGAACGATGGCGGAGCGGCATCCTTTCATTCTAACGGCCGTGATATTCTCTCAAGGGAGTCAACCAATGAAGCCAACCAAACCCAAGCTGCCGGGCGAAGCGATCGCGCTCTATAACCTTTTTATTCACGGCGAAATCAGCCGCCGCGACTTTATGGACGGCCTCCAGCGATTTGCAATCGGAGGACTCACGGCGGCAGCGCTCCTTGAGGCATTGATGCCGAACTACGCCCTCGGTCAGCAAGTGTCCAAGACCGACGACCGCATCAAGGCGTCCTACGAGACCGTCCCTTCGCCGCAAGGAAATGGAAGTATTAAAGGCTATTTCGTGCGGCCTGTCAGCGCCGATTCGCGATCCGCGACGCCTTCGAAGTTGCCCGGGATTATCGTCGTCCACGAAAATCGAGGCTTGAATCCTCACATCGAGGACATCGCGCGGCGCCTCGCTCTAGCCAACTTCATGGCCTTCGCGCCCGACGGACTCACCTCGCTTGGCGGCTTCCCAGGCGACGACTACAAGGGCGGCCAATTATTCGGCAAGGTCGACAATAAAAAGATGACCGAGGATTTTGTCGCCGCCGCGGCTTGGCTGAAATCGCGCCCCGACTGCTCGGGCAAAATCGGCGTAACCGGCTTCTGTTTTGGAGGCAGTATGTCCAACACTCTCGCGGTGCGTCTGGGAGCCGATATCGCGGCCGCGGCTCCGTTCTACGGCGGCCCTCCCGCCAAGGACGATATTTCGAAGATCAAAGCCGCGATTCTGGTTCATCATGGCGAGCTCGACACGCGCCTGGCAGCCACTTGGCCGGCGTACGACGCAGCTTTAAAGGAAGCCAATGTTCCGCACGAAGGCTATATCTACGCGGGCGCGGTTCACGGCTTCAATTGCGATGCCACGCCGGAGCGGTATAACAAACCCGCCGCCGACCTCGCCTGGCAGCGGACCATCGATTGGTTCAACAAATACGTCCGCGCCTGAGGCGCTCTATTCTTTGCCCTTCGCCGCCGCTGCCTCAGCCTCCTGCCGCCGCGCGCCGCGTAACACATCGCCCAGCGCGTAATTGCCCTCGTGGCAGGCATACTCGTAGATCGGCTGGGTCGTCGCCGGCCACGTCATTTCGCCGGTCCACGGCCGATCCCAGGTTTTCGGATCTTCCACGGTGAATCGATACAGCAGCGTCTTGCCGTCCAGTCGCGTCAGCCGCTCCACCACGTGCAGGTTCTCCGTCGATCCGCGAAACCGCGTCTTGTCCGTGAAATTTGTGGTGTCGATCACCAGCGTGTCGCCATCCCAATGGCCCACCGAATCCCCCATCCAGCGCCGGATATTTTGGGGTAGATGCTGCGCGTTCATCCGCACAATGCGCGCGTCGTGGACCATCTCCGTAAGGATCATGATCGAATCCGGCGTCTCGACGATCTGATGCAGATCGTTATAGAAATAATCCGGCAGCGCCGGCGGACCCGAAGTGGAGCCAAACCCCAGCAGGCACCGCTCGCTCAGCGGCCTCTGCTCCGGATCGTCGAACTGGCCGCCGCGCTGCGCCGTGCTGGTCTGCTCGTTCTCTCCCGCGTCCGACGTCGGCAGCCCTCGTCCTCCGCGGCCCCTCTGCCGCGAAGCCGAATTCGGCGGAGGCACCTTGCCATCCGGCGGGTCGATCACGATCGACGTTCGAATCTGTCCATCCACCACCATGTATTGCGTGCCTTGGTTCAGCCACAGGCGATCGTACCCGCCCACCGCGCCGCCGCCTGCCTTTTCCAGAATTTCGAAAAACGATTTCCCGGGCGTCGTGTCTCCCCCTACCGGCAGCGGAGCTCGATTCGGATCCAGCTTGGTCGCATTGACCGCTCTTCGCGCCGCTTCCGCTTTCTGCAAAGTCTCAGCCTGTTCTTTCGTCAGCACCGGCGGATCGCCAGGCAGCCGCTCGAACGGAGTCATGGTCGCCAGATCATAGGTGCCCTGCAAATCCGGATGGCCATCCGGTGTCCGCGGCAGAGCCGTCTTTGCCGCGACCTTGGTCGTCTGCGCGCTGATCAGGGGAGCCGTCAGCACTAGCGCCACCACCATTCCGGCTGCGCTGGTCATTGCGATAAGTCGATTCCGCATTGCTATACCTCCTCGATTACTTGGTAAGCGGGTGCTTTCGGTACGGGCCGTACAACAGTTCTTCCACAAACTCCACACACTTGAAATCCAGAAGCTGTGCGTTCTTTTCCAGCCGCCGGTAAAGCGGCATGCTCATTTTCCAGGGACGCGTGAAAACGTCTGGATCTTCGATCGTGGCTTCATAGGAAATCACCTCCGGGCTGATACGCGTGTAACGCTCTACCACGTGCAGCTTGTCGCTATGATAATTTCCCGCGCGATCGAACCAGGTCCGGTCGTTCATATCGGTTACATCGATCACCAGGGTGTCGCCCTCCCAGTGTCCCACCGACTGGCCCATCCACGAATCCGCCGGAGCGGGGCCGGGATTTTTAAAATAAATATTCCGCACGGCGCCGTCGTACTCGTAAACCAGCGTCAGCGCGCTCGCGCTTTGCAGAATCTGAAACGGGTATGGCATGTAGGTCGCGCGAGGCACACCCGGCAGATAGCATTTGATCTCCGGATCTTTCTCCAGCCAATCCTGCTGGTTCTGTTTCTTGATCGCGAGCGCTCGTGGCTTGTAGGGGATCTCGCCGCCTTCTACCACGCCCATTCCCGGCGGCACGGAACCGACAGCGCCCAGCGCCAACACCGCGGCCGCGGGCACCGGACCGTGCGGTCCTGCTCGCAGCGCCATTGCCGGACGCGCCATATGCCCTTCGATATCGAAATTGGCTTCATTCAGCGCCTGCCATATTCCGTTCAAATCGGGTTTGCCATCTGGAGCCCGCGGCGCGCGATACGTTTGTCCGGCTACCGGCACCAGGCCGATCGCCAGAGTTCCCGCAACGGCAAATCTCGTGATCAGGATGCGAAAGTCCGTGCCCATCCCATCTATCCTATTCCAACGCTTCCTAAAAAAGAAACGCTTTTGAGCCGATAAAGAGAAAGTGATACATCACCGCAAGCTAGGTTGGGCGATTGTACTCGTCCTGCTGGCACTGGCCGCGGTGCTGCTGCAGCAAAGTTCGCGCACGCCTGCGTCCTCTGGGCGGACTTTCCGTGCCGGCTACGAAGAGGTCCCTCCCAGCGAGTTTATGGATGCGGACGGCTCCGCCCATGGGGCCGTGATCGACGTGATGCAGGAGGCTGCCCGGCGCCGCGGCATCCGCCTGGTGTGGGTTCACAGCAGCGTTGGCTCGGAGCAGTCGCTCGGCACAGGTGAAACCGAAGTGTGGCCCATCTTCAGCGACCTTCCCTGGCGCAGATCCCGTTTCTTTGTCAGCCGTCCCTATGCCCTGGTGCGGTACTGGCTCGTGGTCGATCAAAATAGCCCTCTGACCAGCGCTGGCCAGATCAAGGGACACACCGTTGCGGTCAAACATCCGCCGGGCATGATGGAAACCGCCGCGCGTTGGTTTCTTCCCGAAGCGCAGGTTCAGAGGCAGAGGGAAGACTCGGGAATCTTCCACGCCATCTGCTCCGGTGAGGCCGACGGAGGTCTGGTAGCGGAGCGCGTGGAGCAGCCTATCGGAGAAGTGCAAACCGGTCCATGCAGCGGCCATTCTTTTCGTTACTTACCGATTCCAGAGGGGTATGGGAACGCGGGCGTAGCCGCGCTCCGGGGCAATGCCCAAGGGATCTGGGCCGCCCAGGCTCTGCGCGAGGAAATCAGCCAGATGGCCCGCGACGGTACGCTCGCCGGCATCTATTTTCGCTGGTACCGCCAATCGAACAACGACGCCCTGACCATAGATTTGCGGGAAGAAGCCAAACAGCGCAACGTGATGCTGAGTGTCGCCCTCGGAGCTTTATTTCTGATTCTTGGCGTCATGTATTGGCAATATCGCCGTTCGCGGACTGCCTGGAAGGTAGCGGACGAAGCCTGCGTGCGCGCCACCGAGGCAACCAATGCGAAATCGGAATTCTTGGCCAACATGAGCCATGAAATACGGACCCCCATGAACGCCGTCATTGGAATGACCAGCCTGCTGCTCGACCGCGAGTTGGACGCCGAAGCCTTGGACTTCGTGGAAACCATTCGCAGCTCCTCCAATTCGCTGCTGACCATCATCAACGATGTTCTCGACTTCTCCAAAATCGAATCAGGTCAGTTGGAAATGGAGTGTCAGCCCTTCGACTTGGTCCGCTGCGCCGAAGATGCCGCCGATTTGCTGAGCCGGCTCGCCTCCGGGAAAGGACTGGAACTGGTGGTCGATATTCATCCATCGGTCCCGCGCTGGATCTTCGGCGACGTAACGCGGCTACGCCAGGTTCTGGTCAATTTGGTTAGTAATGCCATAAAATTCACGGCGACCGGGGAAGTCGTGCTCACCATCCGGCCCTTTTCCGAGGAAGCCCTTCACTTCGCGGTCCGCGACACCGGCTGCGGCATTCCAGCCGATCGCTTAGACCGGCTGTTCCGGTCCTTCAGTCAGATCGATGCATCCACCACCAGAAACTACGGCGGCACCGGCCTCGGTCTGGCGATCAGTAAACGGTTGACGGAGCTCATGGGTGGAAACATCTGGGTCGAGAGCGAAATCGGAGCGGGGTCGGTGTTCCAGTTTACGATTCCGGAGAGAGTCGCTCCTCACCAGACAGGGCCCGTCACGGAGGTCCAGTGGTCCCATCAAAGGATTTTGATCGTTGACGATAATGCCACGAATCGCAGGATTCTCGCTGCCCAGCTTCACTTGTGGGAATTGCAGCCGGTTTCGGTCGCAACGCCTCAGGAAGCCATCGACTTGCTGCGGCATGAACGCTTCGATCTGGCATTGATTGACTTCACGATGCCCGGCCTGAACGGAGTCCAACTTGCACGGCGGATTAGAGACCACGGTCTCCTTTCCGGAATGAAGATGATCCTTTCCAGTTCCTCCGGTAACTCCCAACGCGAAATGTTGGGCGATCCGGAAGATAATCCGTTCGCTGCCTACCTGAGCAAACCCACCCGATCCGATCAACTGAAGGAGCTTCTGGGGCAACTACTAAGTGGAGCGCCGGCCGCGCCGGTTCGGCGCAGTAACTCCGCTATCGACACAGCACTCGCCGCCGAGAAGCCTTTGCGGATCTTACTCGCCGAAGATAATGTAATCAATCAAAAGGTCGTGGTTCGCCTGTTGGAGCGTATGGGATACCGTCCCGATGTGGCTTCGAATGGACTCGAAGCGCTGGACGCCGTGCATCGCCAGCGCTATGACGTAGTGTTGATGGATGTCCAGATGCCCGAGATGGATGGCCTGGAGGCGGCAAGGCGAATCACGTCTGAACTCCATACGTCGAAGCGCCCGCGCCTGGTAGCGCTCACGGCAAATGTACTCAAAGGCGACCGCCAGATGTGTCTGGAAGCAGGCATGGACGACTACCTCGCCAAGCCCTTGGATCTCATCCATCTCCAAAACGCGCTACGCCGCTGCGCCCCTCTAGGCCATCCTGGTCCGGATCCCCGCACTGAGGTGACGGGGTTATAACCCCTGGCGTGAGCCTGGGGATCTGGAGCGCTGGGGCCCGCCTTTGAACTCTTTCTCTGTGTTCTCTGCAGCCTCTGCGTCTTTGCGTGAAAAATAGCGTTTGACTTATACCGTGAAATCAGACCAATCGCACGTTATGCTCGATTTCCTTGATAACCGTGTCCATATTGCCGTTCCATACCTGCTTGGCAAGGCTGAGAGTGAAGTTTTTCGCCACATGGAACGGAACGTGAGACGGCAACGCGAGCGCATGCGGATCGACCACCGCGTCCACCACCACCGGACCGCCCTTGTGCGCAAGCGCATCTCCGATCGCTGCTCTCAGGTCGCCCGGATCTTCGATCCGGATTCCCTTCGCGCCCATTGCCTCCGCGACTTTGGCGAAATTCGGATTTTTGAAATCGACTCCGAAGGGAACCACGCCGGCTTCCTGCATTTCAATGTTGACGAAGTCCAGCGATTCATTGTTGAGGATCACCTGAACTACCGGCGTCTTCCTCTGCACCTGCGTCAACAGGTCTCCTAATCCCATCATCGTGAATCCCCCGTCGCCTGCAAGCGCGATCGTCTGCCGGCCGGGGTAAGCGATTTGCGCTCCGAATGCATTCGGAGCCGCGTTCGCCATGGATGCCCACGAGAACGATCCGAAGATCCTCCGGTTTGGACCTCCGAATATGTGCCGCGCCGCCCAAATGCACGCCGTACCCGTATCCACGAAAAACATCGCATCGTCGGAAGCCAGTTCGCTGATGGTCGCCGCCAGGAATTCTGGCCGGATCGGTTTGATCGACGGCCCCTTTACGACGTAATGTTGCAGCAGTTCGTGGAAAGAGTGCGTCTCGGCAACGTGCTTGTCGAGAAACCGGGTATCCTTCTTATCGCCGATCTTTCCGAGCAGCGCTTCCACCGTCGTCTTGATGTCGCCCACCAGCGCCAGGTCCACCGCGGTTCGCCGTCCGATATGCTTCGCGTTCTTATCGATCTGCACCTTCTTGACGGTTTTGCCGGGCAGAAATTCCGAGAATGGAAAATCCGTGCCGAGCAGCAGCACCAGATCCGCATCATGGATCGCTTTATAAGCCCCGCCATAGCCAAGCAGCCCTGTCATTCCGACCGCGTAGGGATTGTCATACTCCAGCCACTGCTTGCCGCGGAAAGAGTATCCGACAGGTGCGTTCAGTTTGGCCGCAAGCTGTAACACTTCCTCACGCCCCTCCCGGCACCCGTCGCCGCCAAAAATCGCGACTTTCGATGCCCCCTCAATCATTTCCGCCAGCTTGTCAAGATCGGCATCGTCCGGTCGAAACACCGGCGCCCGGGGAATCACAATCGGGCGATCGGAATGGTCCGGAGCATCGGAAGACGCGACGTCGCCGGGCAGCGAAATCACCGTCGGCCCCCTATCGACTACAGCGGTCATAATCGCGGTGGTGGTCACCGCCCGGATCTGCTCCGGATTTACTACGCGCCCCACATAAAGGCACGCGGTATCGAAAAACTTGTACGGATTCAGTTCTTCGAGGGCCGCGGTATCTATGATCCCGGTCTCGACGTCGCCGGCAATCGCGATGATCGGCGCACCCTCTTTACGTGCATCCATCAAGCCGTTGAAAAGATGCGTAACTCCGGGCCCCGCGGTTCCGCAAACCACCACCGGATCACCCGTAAGGTAAGAGTCGGCAACAGCGGCGAAAACGCCGTATTCTTCGTGGCGAACGTGGATAAACTCGATTTTCCCGTTGCGCCGGAGAGCGTCGATCACCGGATTCAGGGCGTCCCCCACAATGCCGTAACAGCGTTTCACGCCGGCACTTACCAACATTTCCCAGAGGACGTCTGCAACTTTTCGTGACATGCGGGTTAGATTCCGTTGAACATCGTAGGTTTCGGGCGATTTAAGGCTGTTTAAGGTTTCACTGGGGCGCTTAACAGCAAACTTATGCTCATCTAAGAGCGTCCAAGCGTCATATTCTTAAATCATGTGGGCCATTCCGATTCTGCTCGCATTTAGCCAGTCTTCCGAAGCTCCTCCGAGGTTCGAAGCCGCGGATGTCCACGCCAGCGCCAAGATTGTAAACCCTTTTGTACGGACCGGCCCCGTGCGGGGCGGCCGTTATGAAGTGAGGAACGCCACAATCGTGGACCTGATCCGCATTGCCTACGGTTTTGATGCGAACAAGATATTGGGCGGGCCGAACTGGCTGGAGATGAACCGGTACGACGTAATTGCCAAAGTTCCAGCCGAAACTACGCCCGACATGCAAAAACTGATGCTCCAATCGCTGCTGGAGGATCGCTTCAAACTGGTGGTCCGCAAAGAAACGAAGCCGCTGCCCACTTATGCACTGACGGTAGGGAAGAAGCTGCAACTCAAAGAAGCCGACGGCACGGAGGAACCCGGATGCCGGCCGCAATCCGCGTCAGGAGCGGCAGCGGCGGACGCCATGAGAATTCTTGTGGGAGGTCCCGATGGCAAGAACACGATGATCGACCTCGGTCCCGGCGGGACCGTTCATTATGTGTGCCGCAATATTGCGATGGCGGCGTTTGCGGGAGGGTTGAGGAGGATGACGGGAGCAGCCGTCGGTCCGAACCAGGTACTGGATGAGACCGGGTTGAAAGGCAACTGGAACTTCGACATCAAGTGGTCCGTAGTTTCGGGACCGATGGCGGGCGCTACTGACAGGATCTCGGTGTTTGAGGCGATGGAAAAACAGCTCGGGCTGAAACTGGAAGAGAGACAGGTGCCGACGCCAGTCATTACGGTTGTCAGCGTCGACGAAAAGCCCAGCCCCAATCCGCCCGAAGTGGCGGAGGCTCTGCCGCCCATTCCAGTTCCGACCGAGTTCGAAGTGGCGAGCGTCAAGCCGTCCGATCCGGGCGGACGAGGAGGAAGATCTCAGATGCAGCCGGGAGGACGGTTTAACGTCGAGGGCATGCCGCTGCGACTTCTGATCACTCGCGCGTTCAATACGAATAACGGGGAGCAAGTCACCGGCCTCCCTGTGTGGGCGAACACCGAGCGCTTCGATATCGTCGCGAGAGCGCCTTCGGGCGGACCATCGGCGCTGGCGATCGACAATGAGGGGCTGGCGCCGATGATACGCGCCTTGCTCGTGGATCGCTTCAAGATGACTTATCACACGGAGGAGCGGCCGGTGTCCGCTTACACGTTAGTTGCGGCGAAGCCGAAGATGAAGAAGGCCGATCCGGCCAGCCGGACTTTCTGCAAGTTCGCCCAAGCGCCTGCCGGCGCGGCGCCCGGTTCGGAGGGCTTGAACTGCCAGAACATCACCATGGAGCAGTTCGCGGATCGATTGCAGGGCATGACGCCGGAGCTTCTGTGGCCGGTTTTGGATGCGACCGGCGTCAAGGGAGGCTGGGACTTTGCCTTGACCTTCAGCCGCAATCTCGCGATGGGGGGAGGCCGCGGCGGAGAAGCGTCGGAACCAACGGGCGCATTCACGCTGTTCGAGGCGGTGGAAAAGCAGCTCGGGCTGAAGCTGGAGATGCGGAAGCGGCCGATGCCGGTGATTGTGATCGATCACATAGAGCAGAAGCCGACGGAGAATTAGTACGGGTCTCGTTAGGGCAAGGAGTCCCCAGGCTGACGCCAAGGGGTTATAACGCCGTCCGTGAGTTTTTCGCGTTCAGTTGATTGGAATTGCGTTGCCCATGTCGAGCGTTAACGAGTTTGCTCCGGGTCTAAGTTGCACGGCTTGACCCCAGACTAGCGTTTGATTATTGTAGCGTGCGGAGATCATGAGGTAATAATTGCCTGGAGGAACTCCGGGAAACGTTCCGGAGCCGTTGCCATCGGCCCGCACGGCGGAAGCGGCATCGGCTTTGACGGCATCGGTAATTTTTTGACAGCCGGGACTGCGGTTGCCGCAGACTGTACCTACGTATTTAAAGGCCGAGATTCCTTGCGGGACCGAAACGCCGCCGTTTGCTACGACGGTGGCGTAGCTGTTGCGCAGAAGCACGTAAGGACGTCCGGCCAGGGGATTCGGCACGCCCGCTTGCCTGGGAAATCCGGAGACGATCGACAGAGTGGCATTGCCGAGCGGCGCATCCGGGGTCGAGAGGCTGCTGCCACCATCTGCTGGAGCTACTCCTCCCGACGGAATCTGCTTGCTCGGCGCCAGCACGGCTAGGTTGCAGGTCTGCTCCATGGGAGCGAAAGTGAAGTCTCCATTGTCATTCGTGCCGACGACGATTCTCCCGTGGACCTGATACGGGCCGGAGCCGGCATCGAGCGCGCCGTTGGGGGCGAACGAGAGCGTCAGAGGGTGGTCGGGTGCGTCAATCTTTACTCCCATCCTGGTTCCGTCGGCGACCACTGTATAAGGATAGGCGCGGGCGGCATCGGGTCCGCAGCCGAGGATGACCGACTCCGGAAAGAACTGGACGCTGAAACCGGTGGAGGCGGCGAAGATGCCGCGCATGCGAATACCTCGTGGCGTCGGAGGGCTTTTATCGCCGTCGCTGAAGAGGGACTTCAGCAGATCCGTTTGCATGGTCTGCACGCCGACTCCGGCACCTTTCGAGGAAAGATTCAGCGCGGGGCAGCTCGCTTGTTTGTGGGAGAAAGTGGCGTGCCCGGGAAGGGCGCCGCTATGGGAGACGCGGTTGCCGGCCGAATCGAAAACCGGACCGGAGCTCGCCGCGGCTTCACTCGCTGAAAGAGTCTTGCCGAACTGGTCTCGATATCCGCTGTCGTAGCCGGTGTCAAGCCGCCATGAAAGGCGGCTGCCGCCCAAAATGGCCGCCCCACTCGACAGAGGCCATTTTTATCGGTGCGCGTGGGCCATCGGCCCATGGACACTTCCGGAGGTCGCGGCTCCATTGCGCTCAGCACTTCAATCACTATCGTTGCGAACCGTCAATTCGGGCGGCGTGCCGTCAAAATTGCCGGCCCCATAGCGATCCGCACCTCTGATGATTTGTTGCGAACAGATGCGAAGACGCCGGCTGAAGCCGACGCGGCAGACTGACGTCCGCGCCACCAAGACTAATTCGCGATAAACTTGCCGAGTTTTAGGAACGGCTTCTGTGCTCGATGGTCAACTTGATTCCGTCGCGGGGGCGCAGGGTAATGCGGGCCTTCAGCTTGATTTGCTGGTCTTCGACGAATCCTAACTTGAAACGCTGCCCGATGGTCGCGAGAATAAGCGATGCCTCGGTTAAGGCGAGCGACGCGCCGATGCAGATGCGTGGTCCTCCGCCGAAGGGCAGCCACGCGAAGCGGTCGCGCCCGGCGCTGTTTTCGGGCGAAAAGCGGTCCGGGTCGAAGCGGCCGGGCTCGTCCCACAGCGTCTGATGGCGATGCAGGATCCAGGGCATGATCCCAACCGAGGCGCCTTTCGGGATGGACCTGCCGCACATCACATCATCAGCTGCGGCCCGGCGGCCTGCCAGACCGGGTACCGGCGGATAGAGACGCATCGCTTCCTGAATTACCTGCCGGGTGTAGGGCAGGTTCTCCAGATCCTCGAATTTCGGGGGCCTTCCTTTTAATACGGCGGCAAGCTCCTGATGCAGTTTGGCCTCCACCGACGGATGTTTCGAAAGCAAATACCAGACGAAGGTCATGGCTACGGCGGTGGTTTCGTGGCCGGCGATGAAAATGATCACCACCTCGTCGCGAATTTCCTGAATGGTCATGGCGAAGCCCGACTCGAGATCGCGTGCGGCGGTCAAACGGCCCAACAGATCGGCGGCCCTGGTTTTCTTCGACCGCGATTCGATGAGCTTCAGGATAGACGCGTCGAGGGCGCTGAAAATCGAATGGATATGTTCCAGCTTCCGGCCCATCCGCCACGGACCGATCAGCGGGAGCATGTCTAAGATGCCGAAGTCCATGGCCTCCATTCCGTCCCGGAGGGTCTTGCCGACCAGATCGCAGATAGCGTCGCTGTCGGACGAAAACATAGTGCGGGAAATGATGCGGAGGGTCAACTCCGTCATCTCCGAGTCGATGTCGATGGGCGTGTGCGGGGCTAAGCCTTCCCATTTTTCGAGAAAACGGTTCGTGGTTTCGACCATGGCCGGGGCGTAAGAGACTATGCTGCGGTGATCGAACGAGGGTGCCATGGTGCGACGATGGCTTCGCCACTTGTCCCCATCGCTGGTGAGCAGGCCGTCTCCGAATGCCGCGCCCATGATGCGGGAAGTCTGCGGTTCCTTCGGATAGTTGGCGACGTTATCCAGCAAAATGCGTTTAATTCCCGCCGGGTCGCTGACGATGAACATGCTACCGAGGGCGTGCTTGAGTTCGTAGATTGGTTTCCGGTACGCGTCGGCGGGAATGCCGGCGACGCCGTTTTCACGGGTGACGCGCATGAACTCGAACAATGGCAAGGGCTTTTCCGGAGGGACAGGCGCGGCCAGTTGCGCCGGAAGTGCGTTCGTCATGGATTCGAGAGTAAATCCGAACCGGGAACGAGTCACAGCTTTTTCGGTTAAACGCCGGGCCTTGCCGGTGAACGGCGCGTCTCGGCCGTTCAGGCGTGCTTCTTAAAGAGGCTCGTGCGACGAATGGGTTACAACCGCGCTCGCTAAGAAAAATGGCGTGTGGCTGCCTATTTTTCGGACTAATTCCGCATAACCATGCTACAATTTCCCGAAACCTATTTTACTTAGCAGGGAGGATTTGTTGCCAATGCCGGTAATGTCGATTCTAAATCAGGCGAAGGGCGCATTGCCAATTTCCGTTAGTTTTAATGCGCCGCTGGATGGGCCAGCATGCCTGATGCTTTCGGGCTCCGTGTGGTCGGGGACCGCCAACCAGATGATTGGCGTTGGACTGGAACTGGACGGCGTGGCGATCGGGTCTGCGTCGATCTTCTCTAATCTAAACGGCACTCATCGCGCGGTAGTTCCGAGTTACATTCCGATCAACCTCACGTTCGGCACGCATAAGCTCACGCTTGGTCCTTCGACGGCGGCAACGACGTCCGATTTCAACGATTTTTACGACGTCGTGTTGATCTATTGACCGGGATTCCATTCGAGATAGAGCTGGATCTCGTCTTCGTGCGTAACGGCGAATCCGAGCCGTTGATGAAACCGCACTGACCCCGGGTTAAATCGAAAAACGGAGAGGCGTACGGGCTTTTGCGCAGCCTCCGCTTCGCGTTGGAGCTCGCGGAGAAGACTGGTTCCGATGCCTGAATTCTGGGCATCCGGCAGGATCGCGATGTCTACCAGGTGAAACGAGTCCGCGCGGCGGGCGATCCAGATTCTTCCTACTTTGCGTTCGTCATTGGACACGATTTCAAACCCAGATTCAGGAAATTCGGAGCTGTATCCATTCATCTGCGCCGTGTATTGCATGCGGATCAGCTGCTGCTTTTGAGGTTCGGGAAGAACCAATAAAGCGAACTCCGGGGCGCGGACGGCGCAGTATAGATCAAAAAGAAAAGGTTCATCGGCAGGCGTCGCGGCGCGGCGATGAATCGCGGGCATGTTAGCTGCGGGGCGGGAAAATGCCCTGAAGCGCGATGATCCACTGCAAACCCTGATAGGGCATCATATTGTTGTGCGGCAAATTGTTGCCGACAATATTGGTGGACTGGGCATTCATCGAAACCAGATTCGTGGCGTTGGAGCTGTAGATCTGCGGATTGTTACTCAAGGCGAGAACGTTCCCTTTGGGAGCGTTGAGATCCGCCGCCAGCTTCCCCGCTTGGACGGAGTGATTGTGCTGCGGCACCGTGGAAGCGAGCAGCGTAACACTTTGGGAACCGGCCGATTCGCCCATGTCATAGGGCTGCATATTGGGAGCCTGGCCTTGGCCAACCGCGAGGCTTCCCGCGAGATTGGGGAGCCCGAAAGTGCTTTTTCCGTCGCCGCCAAATTGAGTGCCGAGCAGCGAAAACAGGGCTGTATTCTGAGAAATCGGCAGCAACTGCCCCTGGCAGAAAGCGTAGCCTTTGGGCGGGAAGTTATACGGCACCAGCATCAACGATCCTAGGTAGACTTGAGCCATGTCGGTTCTCCTTTGAGCTAATTCTGGGACGGGAAAATTCCGGTGAGCGCGATACACCAGTTCATGGCCAGATACGGACTCCGGTTCTCGTGAGGCTGGCTGCTGCCGTAAGGCACGATAGTTCGCGTATCCAGAGGCGAGTTTATGCTGGACGGATTTTGCTTATAGAGAGTGACCCCGGTGCCGGTTTGGGCCAGCAGATTGCCGCCCGCGGCGGGGGCATTCGGAGCGTTGGTTGTTCCGTTAATCGCGTGATTATGCGAGGGGACCTCGGCGGTCGTCAACGTATGTTGCTCTTCGCCGCCTTTCTGTCCGAGGGCGATACCGTTGCCGATCGAGACGGGCGTGCGTCCCTGAAGGTCCGGGAGACCGAAGGTGGTGCGCCCGTCGCCTCCATAGGTTGTTCCCAGCAGCGAGAACAGCGCCTGATACTGATTGATCGGCAGGAGTTGTCCCGCGCATAGCGCCCAGCCGCGTGGAGCAAATCCAAAAGAGAACAGCCCGAGTTGACCTAAAAATGGTGTCATACCTAATTCCTCCTCATTGGTTGCAGACGGGGCACGCTAGCTCGGAGTCGGATAGATGCCGAAAAGGGAAATAATCCAGTTGCACACCTGGAACGGTTGGCGGTTTTCATGCGGCAGACTGGAGCCGACCGCGGGGCCGCACATGGCGGCATTCATTGTTAGTGTAGGAGCCTCGGTTTTGTAGGCATTTTGTCCGGCGCCGAGCACCGCTCCGGAGGGATTCAGCGCATTGCCGGTGTCCGTGGTGCCGGAGAGCGAGTGGGTATGGTTCGGATAAGTCTGAGTCGTAATGGTCACGGACTCCGATCCTCCCCTTTGGCCCAGGAGGTAAGGGCTCAAGCCTTGGCCCGTGCCCTGTCCGATCGGCGTTCTTCCTCGCAGGTCGGGTAGCGCAAACGTCGAGACGCCGTCGCCCCCGTAGGTGGTTCCGATCAGATTGAACAAGGCATCGTATTGACTGATCGGCAGCAGCGATCCGTCGCAAAAAGCCCAGCCCGCGGGAGCATAGTTGAAACCCGCCAGCACCACTTGGCCGACATACTGATCCATGCAAATCTCCTTCTCGAAGGTAGCGCTCGAATACGATAACATCGATTTCCTCGGAATTCAACGTCTATTTGGCATATTTATTTTTACTATTTCAATGGTGTTAAACGATAATGTCGCTGCGTAATATTGTTGGATTAAGCCGCAGCATGTGATAATCTGTGAATCCTTAGATCGGCGGGACGATTCGCGGAGGAACGTAGATGACGGTCCGAGAGGGTTTTCTTTTTATTGCCAGCACGGCCATGGTGCTGTGCGTTTCGACGGGGATGGCCGAGGCGCAGTGCAGCGGAACGAGTCCGGTAACCTGCACCAGCACCGGGAGCGCGATGACGCTCACCGACAGCGATGCCCCCCCGCAGCCTGTTGAGGCGACCAACGGGTATCCGTCGGCAATTGTGGTTCCAGGCACAGTCACCGGCACGGTGGCGACTATTTCCGTTACTCTGAACGGATTGACGGCCAGCGCCACGGGCCAGAACGGCGAGGATGAAGGAGTAAGCGCCCTCGGCATTCTGCTGGTGAATAAACTGACCGGCAAGAACCTGGAACTGATGTATGCGCCGGGCGATGCGACCGTGACGTTTACCAACGTAACTTTTAATATCACGGACTCCGCGACCAGCTACATGCCCACCAATGGGGATAATTGCGGGAACCCCGATGGAGTCGCGTTCCCGTCGCAATCCACATACACCTATAAGCCCAGTTCTTTTGAAGCTGGCAATGCGCTGGGCTCGTATCCTGGTTTTTCCTCCATTAACCGCTCCGGACCGTGCTTTCAAACCACCCTCAACACGTTGAATCAAGTTTTCGACGGCGTTACAGCGGCGGGGGAATGGGATCTTTACGTCGACAACAACGGTATCGCCGACGTCAGCATTACGAGCTGGTCTCTGATTCTCACAACTGCGAATGCTACTTCGACCACCACGACGCTGAGTTCCTCGACCAACCCGTCGTTCACCACCGGCACGAACAGTTCGACGACACTTACGGCGGATGTGACCAGTTCGGGAACGGTAAGCTCCGGAACGGTTGCGTTTTCAGATGGCTCCAGTCCGATTGCCGGCTGCGGAGCTGTGCCGGTCTCGAGCGGTACCGCGACTTGCACGGCCGCGTTTACAACACAAGGGTTTCACGCCCTTTCGGCGGCTTACTCCGGGACCAGCAGCTTCGCGCCCAGCACGGGCACGTTGAACCAGTTTGTCGAGTTCCATCCAACGGTGAGCGGCACGCAGTATTGCAACACCGGGGCGATCAGCATTCCCTCGGTCAACGCATCCGGCACCGATACCCAACCGTATCCTTCGGTGATGAACGTTACGGGAATCTCGCAGTCGGTTTCCACTGTCCAGTTGGTTTTGAACGGCGTATCGCTGAGCGAGACTCTGGACATTTCTATGCTGCTGGTTTCCCCGGACGGCAATCACGCTCTGGATTTCTTCGATTTCGTCGGAGGCGGAGTGGCGAGTTCTTCCACCAGCGTGACGTTCTCCGACTCCGCGAGCGGTCTGGCTCCGATGGGAAGCGGAGGACTTGCGGCAGGGAACCCCAGTTACCAGCCCACCTCCTACCGCAGTTCGCCCAGTTTCCTGGATCCGCCGGCGCCCGCTCCACGGGTTCCCGCGACTTTCAGCAACGCCGCGACGGGTGGGGGAACCAGCTCGAAGACGTTCCTCGAAGCGTTCAACGGCGCGACGGCGGACGGACCTTGGAGCCTGTACATTTACGATCACGGCGAGCCGAATACTACATCCATCTCCGGCGGCTGGTGCCTTTCGATTACGCCGGGAGTGGGATTGTCAACGACCACCGCCGTATCCGGTTCGCCCAACGCTCCGGCTCCGAACGGAGCGGCAACCGGGGCTTCTGTCACCATTACCGCCGCGGTAAAGAATGGGTCCACGCCCGTTACCACTGGATCTGTCACATTCACCGAGAATGGCAAGCCGGTGGCCGGGGGGCCGACAGGCGCGGTGAATGTCTCGACCAGCGGAGCGACCCAGGGGCAAGCGAGCTTCAGCACCACTTCGTTGACCGAGGGCGATCACACGATTCTTGCGACCTTCACCGATTCGAGCAATACCTATAGTGAAAGTTTCGGGACTTTCGTACAGCGCGTCGACAATACTCCGGCGATCACCGTCAACGGCACCGCGGTCAGCTACTGCAACACGGGCAAGATCACCGTTCCCAATCCTGAAAATCCCAGCGATCTGGGCGCCGGGTTCCCCAATCCATCCAATATTAACGTCGGCAACATGTTCGGTACGATCAAATCGGTTACCGTCAGTCTCAACGGTTATAGCGAAGGCGAACCGGAGTTCCTCACCTCTTTATTGGTGGGTCCCGCGGCGACAACCGGCGCAACGCTCGACTTCTTCTCCGGAGCCGGTGGTCCGAATGCGAGCGGGGTGTTAAATCTGCTTTTCTCAGACACCGGTGGGAGTCTGGCTCCACAAAGCGCACTTTCCTCTGGAACATTCAAACCGACCAGCTACAACGCCACCGATACCTATACCCCGACGGTAAGCGGTTTCTACACTCTGCCCGGGACCTATAATTACGCGGCCACCTCGGGGGCCTCCACGTTCGCGAGCGTCTACGGGAGCACGAACCCGAATGGTAACTGGGATCTGTATTTCAACCAGAACGGGAACAACCCGGGGGGCGGGCTGGCTAGCGGGTGGTGCCTGAACTTCACCGCCAATCCGCCGGCGTTGACGATCAATAAATCGCACACTGGAAACTTTGTGCAGGGGCAGCAGAACGCGCAGTTCGCACTCACGGTCGCGAATAACGGCCCCGGAAACGCGGGAGGCGCGATTGCGGTCACGGTCGCCGATACCATGCCAGCCGGACTAACTCCCGTCTCCGGCTCCGGGACAGGTTGGAGCTGCCCTGCGCCAAGCGGTCAGACGATCACGTGCACTAATGCAAATGTGGTGGCGTCCGGCAGTTCTTTCCCCACGCTGACACTGATTGTCAACGTAGCCTCGAACGCAGCCGCCAGCGTCAGCAATACAGCGACGGTGAATGGGAGCGGCAATACTGTCCCGGTCAATTCGAACACCGATACGGTGACGATCGTGTCGACGCCGATGCTGTCAATTACGAAAGCGCCCTCCGGAACCTTTACCCAGGGGCAGACCGCGGTTTGGGATATTACGGTAACAAACATTGCTGCGGTGACGAGCGCGACATCCGGCACCGTCACCGTAGTGGATACACTTCCCACCGGTTACACTCTGGCCAGCAATACGGGCACCGGCTGGACTTGTGGCGCGGTCACGGTCACCGTCACTTGCACCAGTACCATGGCGGTGTCGGGCGGCACTTCGTATCCGACCCTCGCGCTCACGGTGAACGTGCCGCCCAACTCGCCCACTTCGGTCACCAATAACGGAGCGGCTTTCGGCGGTGGAGATCCGACTCATACGAGCCTCGGAACCGCTGCGACGGCCTTTAGCACGGTAACCGTGGTACAGGTCCCGGCAACGATCAACTTGACGGCAGGCAATAATCAAAGCGTCACCGTCGGCAGTGCGCTCCCGACGAATTTGGCGGTGACGGTTCTCGATGCGGGGGGTGTGGCGATCAATGGCGCGACCGTAACGTTCACCGCTCCCGCGACCGGTGCGAGCGGAACCTTCGCGGGGGGAACCAACGTCAAGACAGCGACCACCAACTCGTCGGGCTTGGCCACGGCGACCGTTTTTACCGCCAACTTCGTGGCCGGATCCTATAGCATCAGCGCGGCGGCCGGCAGCATCTCTAAGAACTTCTCGGTGACGAACAATCCGGGTACCGCGTCGATCATGACCGCGAATGCGGGCACCACGCCGCAGTCGGCCACCATCAATACAGCTTTTGCGAACCCCTTGGCGGTGACGGTGACGGACGCCCACAACAACCCTGTGTCCGGAGTGGTGATCCAGTTTACGGCTCCCGGCAGCGGTCCTTCCGGCCTGTTTAGCAACAGCACGATGCAGTTCGCGCCAATCACGAACGCGTCCGGCGTCGCCACGGCTCCGTTCACGGCGAACGGAATCGCGGGAGGTCCGTACACGGTTACGGCCACGGCGTCGGGTCTCCCCCAAGTCTCGTTCTCGCTGACGAACCTGGCAGGGGCTGCCGCTTCCATCACAGCCAACGCGGGCACAACTCCCCAGTCAGCGACGGTCAATACGGCTTTCGCGAATGCGCTGGCGGTAACGGTGAAAGACGCCGGCAGCAACCCCCTATCGGGTGTCAACGTTCTGTTTACGGCTCCTTCGACCGGCGTTTCGGGGACTTTCACCAATAGCGCCAACACGATTACCGTAACGACGAACTCGTCGGGCATCGCGTCCGCTCCATTCACCGCGAACGGGACCGCGGGCGGTCCTTATTCGGTGACGGCTTCTGTGGGAGCGCTCTCGACTAGCTTCTCGTTAACCAATACCGCGGTGGTGAACGGCCCAACCGTAGTTTCCTATAACGTTCTGTGGGGCACCGAAAGCTACAACGTGATCGGCACGCCCCGCAATCGATTGCCGTGGCAGATCACTGGCATCCAGGTGGTATTTTCCGCGCCGATCGCGACGGGAAACGTAAACAGCCTCACGGGAACCGGCGTAACGACTACCGGCTTCAGCGGTCTTGGCACCAATACTTTGACTTGGACCATCAGTCCGCTGGCTCTCGGGAATTTCCCGACTACGCTCGCGGGCAGCGGCCCGAACGCGCTGAAAGATGGCTCCGGGAACCCGCTGACGAACGGTGCGGGCTTCAATCAGAACTTGAAGATCCTTTATGGTGATTTTAACGACGATGGCGTGGTGAATTCGCAGGACCTGGAGTTGATCGGGATCGCGATGAGTTCGTCTTACAACCTGTTCGCGGATCTAAACGGCGATGGCGTCGTCAACATCGCCGATTACACGATCGCACGCACGCGTTTGGGGACTTCGCTGCCGTAGAGAATGGAGACTTTATGAAACATGCTCTTAGACTTCTTGTTGCGGGCTGTGGCGCGACCCTGCTGTGTTCGCCGGCGAGCGCGACGGAATTTTCGATTCAGCCCTCGATCGTTGTCGCCAGTCCCGGAGCCGTTGGAGACGCGTTCGACGTGGTGCTGACGAATAACGGTGCCAGCAGCATTACCGTCGGGACATTCGCCTTCGAAGTATCGGTCACCGACCCCGATATCACTTTCGTGGGCGCCGACTTCTCCACCAGCGCGGCGCCCTATATATTTGCAGGTCAGTCCGTTGACGAAACTTTCTCTCTTCCGCTGTTGACCTCGAATACCGGCCAGACTCTGGACGCGAGCGATTCCTTCTTCCCATTCGGATCGGGTGCGACTCTCACTCCCGGAGAATCTCTCGCCCTGGGCGAAGTGCTCTTTGACGTCTCGCCGACCGCGGCGCCAGGATCGTTTGCGGTTTCGTTCACCGGAACGCCCAGCGTGGCCGACGCCAATAATCTATCCGACCCCACCGGCGCACCGATCGGTGTCGATACCTTTACCCCGGGCAGCATTGACGTCGTAAGCTCGCCCGAACCCTCCTCGATCTTCCTGGTCCTGACCGGAGCGGCCGCGCTCGCCTTGTCGATCCGCCGTCGCCGCCGCACGTAATGTCCTACCGGATGCATCGCGTATTCTGCGCGACGCCCGGCGATTCTGAATCGGATTTAGAGCCGGAGCGCCAGGCATTCTACGACGTGATCGGCGAAGTAAACGAAACCGAGGCGATGCCGGAGGAGATTCTCTTCGTTCCTGTTTCCGTTCTGCCGAACCTGGCCGATCTGACTGTCTTCCGGAAGCCGGTCGACGACAATGTGCGCGCCTGCGCGTTCTACGTCCAAGTGCTCCATCATACCTGGGGGCCCGCGGCGCGAAACTTCGAACATCAGTATCAGTTGGCAAAACAGTGTTGCGCCGACCCGCAGCTTCCGATGAAGGGCGTATCGCTTTTTTTTAAGGTTCCCAACGGACGCCCCGTCGAGCCCGATGTTGCCGATTTGAAAGAGTCGTCAGCGGCCGCACAAGATCCCCGATTCATCGACTTCGAAGACCTGGACGATTTCAGGACTCGTCTCCGTTCGCAATTGTCGGCGTGGCTGCAGTCAACCAAGGATTTCTGAAGCTGCTAAAGTAGGCCGGAAGGAGGCTATCCGTGCCTATCTTCCATAAATGCTCCATTGCAGTCGTTTTGCTGAGCAGCGTGCTTTGCGCCGCCGACGTCGGCAAAGAGCCTGTCCGCAAGATCAATGTCGGAATGTATCTCGACATGGTCAACGTGTCCGATCCGGAGATTGCTCCCGACGGCAAGCAAATCATCTTCACCCGCCGCTGGGTGGACAAGATGAACGACAAGTTCGAGTCGGCGCTCTACATCATGAACGCGGACGGCAGCCGCCAGCGATTTCTTGCGAAGGGTTCGGGCGCGCGCTGGTCGCCTGACGGCACGCGGATCGCTTTCACGGCCGATGGCGAGCCGAAGGGCAGCCAGATCCATGTCCGCTGGATGGATGCAGAAGGCGCCGTGACGCAAATCACGCGCCTCGAAGAATCGCCCTCCGGCATTTCCTGGTCGCCGGACGGTAAATCGATCGCATTTACGAAGCTGGTCGCGCAGCGCGAAACCTGGAACATCAAACTTCCCGCGAGGCCCGAGGGAGCAAAGTGGACCCCCGATCCGACCATCGTCGAGCGGCTTCGTTACCGCGCGGACCGCCAGGGCATGCTGCCGAACGGCTTCCGCCACATTTTCGTGGTGTCGGCCGAGGGTGGCGCGCCGCGGCAATTGACCACGGGAAATTTTAACGACGGTCCGGCAGGCGGAGCCGGAGGCGGTAGTGGCCTCACCTGGACGCCCGATGCGAAAGAGATCGTCTTCAGCGGCCTGCGCCTCGAAGACGCCGACTATCGACCCAAAGAAAACTACATTTATGCCGTCGATACCGATAGCGGAGCGGTTCGCCAATTAACCTCTCGCAAGGGCGTGAATCAGAATCCGGTGGTTTCGCCGAATGGCCGCTACGTCGCATACACGGGGTACGATTTCGCTATGCAGGCGTGGAAGGATTCCGACCTTTATGTGATGAACATCGACGGATCGAATCCGCGCGATATCACACCCAAGCTCGATCGCACGCCCACCGGCCTTATCTGGAACGCGAACAGCAGCGGCGTTTATTTCAATGTCAGTGAGAGCGGCAATCGCAACCTTTATTACGCCTCGCTCGATAACGAAGTTCGGAAAGTGACCAACGGCACGCACATGCTCACCGTCAACAGCACTACGAAGGGCGGCCAGGCCGTCGGCATTCTCACCCACTCGGCCAAACCGGCTGACATCGTCAGCTTCGACCTCGCACACCCGCAGCCGAAACAGTTGACCGCGGTCAATGACGACCTGTTGCGCGGCGTTAAGCTCGGCAACGTCGAAGAGTTCAGCTATACGTCGCTCGACAATATGAAAATTCAGGGCTGGATCGTCAAGCCTCCGGATTTCGATCCACAAAAAAAGTATCCGATGATCCTCAGTATTCACGGCGGGCCCGCGGGCATGTACGACGTTGGCTTCAGCTTCGAATATCAGGATCACGCTGCCAACGGATATGTGGTGGTCTACACCAACCCGCGCGGTTCCACCGGCTACGGAACCGATTTCGGCAACGCGATCAATTACGATTACCCCGGCAAGGATTTTAACGACCTGATGAAGGGCGTTGACGAGGTGATCTCCCGCGGATACGTCGATTCGCGGAATCTCTTCGTCTATGGGTGCAGCGGAGGCGGCGTGCTCACTTCCTGGGCTGTCGGCCACACCGACCGGTTCGCGGCGGCCTCCGCCAATTGCCCGGTAACCGACTGGCTTTCCTTCGCCGGGATCGTCGACGCGCAGCCGAACTATTACTCGCTCTTCTTCAAGAATCCTCCGTGGGAGGATCCCACCGAGTATCTGAAACACTCCTCCGTCATGTACGCGGGCAATGTCAAAACGCCGACCATGTTGATGACCGGCGTGCTGGACATGCGCACGCCCATGCCGCAGACCGAGGAATTTTACGAAGCGCTCAAACTGCGCGGCGTTCCCACCGCGATGGTGCGGATGAACGGCGAATATCACGGAACCGGCTCCATCCCCTCGAATTTTATGCGCACGCAACTTTACCTGCGCTATTGGTTCGAGAAATACCAGAAGAAGTAGGCCCCTGGGCCGGTAAACGGACGAGCCGTCCCGGCCTTATTCGTTCGCAGTTTTTGCGAAGCCGAACGGCTACAGCGCGGTGAACTTATAAAGGCGGCTGATCAATTCGATCTTCTCACGGATCATTTTTTCGTAAGTCGACCTCATCGAACTAGTGACTGCGCGGGCCGATGGAGCGTCGTCCGACAAGTCGAACCAGGAGTCTTTCAGGTTGACCGCGTCGGCCGTATAGAGGAAGCGGCCTTCCCCGCTCAAGATTCCGTAGACCGCGGCATAGCTCGACGAGACCAGATAATTTTCGTGCTGGTATGCGTTGAGGTCGCTGCGGTTCTCCGCAAACAGCGGTTTTCCGAGCAATTCGCTGTTTTGAACCGGACGGTGCCCCAGCAGGTAATAAAGCGAGGGAGTAATGTCGCTGTTAAATGAAAGCGCGTCCGGCGACGCCTGATATTTCTGCCAGGCCTTCGGCAGGTGCACGATCAGCGGAATACGCATAATCTCCGGGAAGATGGTGTAGGCGTGCCCCCAGCGGCCTTGCTCTCCCAGCGAATCGCCATGGTCGGCGGTCAGCACGATGAAACTGGAGTCGTAGAGGTTTTTGAACTTCAACCGCTGAATAAATCCGCCGAAACAGCCGTCCAAGCGGCGGAGACGGCTGGCGTAAGGCGCGTAGAAGCCTCGATAACTGCCATCGTCAATTGATTTTTGCCCTTGCCGGGAGATCACTGAAATGTGGATGTTCTGGGGCTGCGTATAGGCGAATACAGGTCCATTCTTCGCGGCCTCCAGATTCGCTTCCATCTCCTCCAGCGAACGACAGAAATCGAGCCCCATGGTCTCGGAGCTGACGTCGATTTCCTTAAGCTTGGGCCACGGCGTGACTACGGTCTGAAGAATGGAGTCCCTGCTGACAAATGCCTGGTAATCGTGCGCCTCAATCAACTTCTGCAAGGAGTTCATCGGCGCAAACGGCGTCACATACTGTTTGTGAATCATCGCTCCGCCCACCCAAATGGAAGGCTCGGAGAGTCCGGTGCCTCCGTACCTGGTGAACGCGTTCCGCATCACGATACTATCCGCGGCAAACTGCTCAATATTCGGCGTAAAATCGACTCGCGAATTGTACGGGGCGAGGTAATCCTTTCGCAGACTGTCGATGACAAAAATAAAAATATGCGGAGGCGTTTCCAAGAGCGGAACCGCCTGTTCCGCCAGCTTGATTTCGGTGGGAGCTACCTGTGTCGATCGAGGCAGGTTGGTATTGCGCGCCAGGAACTGGTAAAAAGTGCTGTCGACTACTGCGGTGGACATGCTGTCGTGGACGAGCTTGAAAGACGGGTCGAAGCCGGCGTAGCTGTCCAGGAATCGAGAAAACGTTTCTTTCGAACCGGTGCTGCGCCAGATAGAGTGTTCGCCAGCATCCAGCATCCTTTGGGCAGGAAGCACGGCCAGAGTCAGCAGCAGGAGACGGCCAGTCCCACGGGGAATCCAGGAACGCGAGCAAGAATAGAATACGCGGAACGTCGCCACCCAAACCAGAAGCGCGGTCAGCTTTTGAAAGAGGTGATTCCAATCGTTCTTCGAACTCGCCACAGCGAGACCAATCGCCACGGCCGCAAGCACAACGGCAGCGAGAATGCCAGGCCACCAGCCGGACCGCGAAGCACCGCGCGGATTCGGGGCCCAGAACGCCAGGTCGAATCCGCTTTCGACCGGCGCCGGTTTCGCCTGCCGCATCAGCACCGAGATTCCCGCGGAGAAGGCAGCCAAAGTTATTCCGAGTGTGGCCGCATAGGATTCTGACGCGTAGCCGCTGAAGGAGATCGCGGGAAATACCAGCGTCCGAACCAGCTGGAAGATAATCCCCGCGCTCAAGGGGTGACAGAACACGAACAGGGTCCGTTGTGGATTGGGAAACCATCCGGCGACCACCGCCATCAGATTGAGCAGCACGAACAGCAGCGCGAACACCATCAAGTGCGCGGTCAAGCTGCTGACGATCGCGAGCGTGCGCTGAAGCGGCGTCCATGCCTGCGGTCCGCGCCAGTTCGCCAGTGCGAAGTAGACGATCGACAGGAAGATCGCTGAGGCGCACCCGGCCAGAAAGACGCGTGGTTCTCCATAGGCGGGTTTGGGACCCCACTCGATGGTGAGCCAATGATCCCCAAAAGCGATGGCGGTTAGAAACAGGATCGGTTCTAGCATCGCCAGCGCCCACCAGTAGCTGGAGATTCCGTTTTCCATCGCCGCGAACACCGGACGCGCCGACAAGAAAACTCCGAGCGGTACGTGAACGTACCAGAAAGCGGCGCGCCGACGCATCGCGCTACGCCGGAGCGATCCTGCCGGCAAAGGCTCCAGGCAGAAGACGACGGCAACGGCGAGCATCAGCGTCCAATAGATCGCCGGATAAATTCGGCCGAACGTGTTGAGCGCGGGAACCAATCCTCCTTTATGCACCTGCTGATAGGTGAACGGGACAAAGGCGAGCAACGACCAGAGTGAAGTGAGCAGAAACGTGACAGCGACCGCTGTACGGAGCACCGGAGAGATGGCCTTCAAGTGTGAGACTTCCTTCTGCTTCCACCCAAGGCCGCGAACGCCACTCGCATTTCCTCGTAATTCGGGGCGACTTCCACGCCGTGCTGCAGATAGCGGCGCGCAGATTCGCGGTCGCCGGCCCGTGCCAGGATGGTTCCAGCGGCAAGAAGCGCGTCCGCGTTGTCCGGACTCTCCTCCAGGGCTTCGAGGATCAGCTTGCGCGCCTTGGCATTGTCGCCCATCGAGGACTCCGTGCGCGCGAGGCCCACCGTAAGATCGGTGTATCGCGGCGAACCCAGATGACCTTTGGCGTACAGGCTGAGCGCGTTTTGTTTGTCGCCTTGGTGCTCCAGCTCCAACGCGTAAAACAGAATCATGTCGGAATTGGTGGGCTCAAATTCGTAGCAGCGCTTCATGGCGTCGAGCGTCTTCGCCGAATCCCCCGTGGCGCGATAAGCTAAGCCAATTTGGGGACAACCCTCCACCGGAATCGGAGCGTGCTGCATGTAGCTTTCCCATAAAGCCGCTTCCTCTTCGTAATGCTGCTGGATGTGCCGGATCTTGGCCAGTTCGGCCGTGTACACCGAGTTCTCCGCGAATTCCTTGTGCAGCTTGACGTAAACTTCCTCCGCTTCCTGATATTTTTGCGCCTCCATCAAACTGGCGCCCTTCCAGCGAAGAATCTTGACGTCTTCGGGCGAGAGGCCTTGTTGGCGTTCGTCTTCCTCCATGGGAGGGTTGATCGCGAGTGCGTAGAAAAAGACGTACAAGATGGCGCACGGAACGGCGAAGCGAAAAAATGGAATTTCGAACATGTTGTCTTAGAATCTGTAGTACAGCGTGCCATCGGTTTCGAACTGCCACAGCGCCCCTGTGTACAGGCGTGTCTGACGCGCCACACCCGATAGAACGCGGATTCCCAATCCGTTCTTGAACCTCCACAGCCCTTCAAACATCGCGGATTCGGAGTTTTGAAGATCGATATCGTTGATGGTGCGAACTTCGAACGGGGAAGCGCCCACGCCGACGCGGACGCCGATGAAGTGATCCGCATCGGCAAAGTACCGGCGTAGCGACACCTGCAAACTCTTCGACCAGCCATAAGTTACGTCGGGTGAGACGAACGTGCGGGCCAGTATCCAATAATTCCCAAAATATTTCCCCGCCGACCCGGTATACAGAAAGGTGTTGCTGTTGAACCTCATATAGCGAATTCCGAGCGAGGCCTCGAAACCCTTCGGCAAGCTCTGGAAGATTTCCGCGCCGAACCGTCGGCGCGCATAAAGCGTGGCGTCTGGCGAGAAAGCGGCTTCGACAAAAGCGTAGGTTCCCGGACGGATGCGCGGATACGATTCGATATCGATCAGGTTGCTTCCTTCTCCGAACCACGACGCGTGAGAAAACGTGGCCGTCACCCAACCGTTGGTGAAATGGTGCGAAATATCGACGGCGGTTTCGTGCCAACTGGACCGCTGGTCGCTGAACCAGATATTAGATTCGACGATGCCCGTCTCCCAACTTGGTCCATCCTTGCTCTTCCCTCCGCCATTCAAGATCGCTGCCTCGGCTGGGTCCTTTGGGGGGGACTGCTGCGCCTTCACTTTCGCGAACGCGGCCTTATAATCGGCGTCTTGGGGACGCCAAACAAGCCCAGCCCGGATGACTTGCTCAGCGCGGCCTAGATTTCCGTCCCAGATTTCCAGGTTGGTGAGACCCAGAACCGCATCCTTGTAATCGGGGTCCGCTGCCAGAACGGCAGAAAATGCGTGGCGACCGTCGTCATAATGGTGATTCCAGGAACAAATCAAACCCAGAAGCACTAGGGCGTCCGAGTCTTCGGGATTGGTCTGAAGGTACTCATTCAATAAGGAAATTGCTTTGTCAGGTTCGTCTTGCTTGGACAAAGCACGGGCTTTGGCCAGGACATCATCTATCTCCGCGGCGCACGACGACGCCAGGAGCAAACTGAGGATTAGCATCCGCATCCAATTGAGTCTTATACCCTGTCATCGGCTGGGCATGACGAACGCTTTATGTCCGATCCAGTGAAATACCCTATCCCATCAGCTAATGTCCTCGGACTTATCTGACGAAGACAACTCGTGTTAGTCCGTGCCCGCATGAAGCTTCCGCGCTTGGATATGGTCCGGACTCTGGGACCCCGTTTGGGCTTCGGTCCCGATGAATTGGAAGAAGACTTGTTCGAAAAGCCCCTGGAATCGATAGCGCCGGAAGAGGTCATCGAGATCCGCTTGGAGGATTCGCAAAGTTTGCTCGATTTGTCGAGTTTCGCCTCTCAAACTGGTGATGAGCTCGAATCGAAAGAGGCCGTCGAGGTCCGTGTGGAGGCCTCCCAAACCACTGACGAACCACCCCAAGTCAGGCTTGAATCGATGATGCCGGAAGAAGCCGATGTTCTCGAAGGCCGCAAAATAGCGGCGATAGGCTTCGGACGACAGGATATCCCCGGCCTCGCAGCGGCGATGATCGACCGTCGCGCGCGAATTCAGTTCCTGCCGCGAGGCGATCTCAAGGAAATAGCCGAGTTCGACCTGATTCTTTTCAACGCCGCGTCGGTGGAGAGCCTGAAGCGCGAAGCACAGCGATTCCAAGCGGTTCTCTTAACCGGAATTCCTGCGATTGTGGTCGGTAGCCGGGCCGCAATCAACGTGTTAAACAGTTTGGGGGGGCCTCGAACCTGGGATTTCGTCTCCAAGCCGATCCACCTGGGCGAGCTGGTCTGGCGAGCCGCGAATCTCCTTTCCCCGCGGGAATTAATCGTTCGCCGGTTGCCGCTGCGAGTGGTGGTGGCCGACCACGATCCGTTCGCGCGAGCGCTCCTCGAATCAGCGCTTTCCAACCTTGGTATTCATTGCGATTCGGGCGACGATGGCGAAAGCGCCTGGGCCCTGATCGAAAAGTCCGAGCCCGGCGCCGTAATACTCGATCTGACTCTGCCCAATCGAGATGGATTCCAATTACTCGCGGACATTCGCCGCGCTCCGGGACGAAAACCCAAGGTCATCGTTCTCTCCGCCCGACAGTCTGAGGCTGACATCCTGCGCGCCTTCGCGCTTGGCGCGGACGACTATGTGACCAAGCCCTTTTCGCCTCTGGAACTGAGCGCCCGGCTCATGCGATTGCTCGGGAGCGTTCCCGCCAATGTCTGATCGGCGCGCGGCTTTGCTGGCTCTGATGAAGGCGACCGCACTGTTGGGCGCAGTCTCCGGGTTTACCTGGGTGTTGCACGCCTACTATTTCTCGCGCCGATTCCTGGAACTACCCCTCTCGCTTGCATGGTCGTTATTGACCATGGTGTTTGTGCTGATGGTCGGCCAGGCAGGATTGTCGGCGATCCTCAAGCTGAGAGGCGCGCGCCGCCGCAGATCGAGTTCTGAGATTACCGAACGCCTGACGGTCGTGCTTGCTGAATACATGTCGGGACGAACTCCCCGGCAGCAAGTCACGGCTTGTGCGGCGGAAGCGCCGAAGCATTTTGAGGCATGCCTGAGTCTTGCGTTGTTAGGCGCTAGAGGATCCGCTCTGCTGCGCTTGCGCGAACTTCCGACGTTGACGACGCTTCGCGAAAACTGGATCGCGAAGTCGCGTATAGGCGACGCGGGTGAACGCCGATACGCTCTCGATCATCTCGGCATGTTGCAAGACCCTGCGTCTATTTCTGCATTGGAGGCTTCCTTGGAAGATGCAAACCCCGGTGTAGTTGCTGCAGCTGTTCGGGGCCTTCTGTCGATGCCTTCGTACGGTCACCGCGAGCGTCTGCTTCGCTCCCTGGGGACGCGTCCGTTTCTGGTTCGCGTTCTGGCCGGCGAGTGTTTCGATGATGCGGCACCGTCCGCGCGTCGCGTAGTGATCCTCGCTCCGGATCGAACGGAGCGCGAAATGCGCGCGGCAGTCGAGATCGTCACACGCCTGGGTTTTGCCCGATCGAATGATTTCGCCGATGCGGCGCCCACGTTGGGCGCCACTGGACGGGATCTGCTCCGCATCCTATCGGCGGCCGGCGATGCGGGGGAAGCGCCGGCCGAAGCGCTCAGCAGCCTGCTGACTTCACTCGCAAAAGGCGTCCGCGCTTGATTCCCGATAGTGTGGATATCGCCGTCCATCGCGTCTATTTCTTTTTCGAATCGGGCATCATTTTCTACGTCTTCATCATCAATCTGATCTACCTGTTTCTTGTGACCCTCGGATTTTTCGCGCTTCGTAAGCACCACGCGCCGTCCTCGCCCGCCGATCGCGATGCACTCCGCCGGTCTCCGCTAACGCCGTCGATCTCGCTCATCGTGCCGTCGTACAACGAAGAGGTTTCCGTGCGCGAAAGTGTTGGCTGTATGCTGTGGCTGGATTATCCAAACTACGAAGTAATCGTGGTCAACGACGGATCGAAGGACCGCACGCTCGAATACTTGATCGAGGAGTTCAAGCTTTATAAATCCGCGCGCTCCGTCTCCGGTCCGCTCGAAACGAAGCCCGTCCGCCGGGTCTATGAATCGACCGAACCCGTCCGGCTGCTGGTCATTGATAAGGTGAACGGTGGCAAAGCGGACTCCATCAATGCCGGCATCAATGCCGCTCGGTGCGATCTGGTCATGGTGGTCGATTCGGACTCGTTGATCGAGCGCGATGGATTATTCGAGATGGTGAAACCATTCCTGGAAGATCCGGAGACCATTGCGGTGGGCGGAACGGTGCGCGCCGTGAACGATTGCGAGGTTCGCCGGGGCATGGTGCGGCAGATCCGAACCTCGCGGTCGATGCTTGCGAACTTCCAGTCGGTGGAGTACTTGCGCGCGTTCTTTGGAGGCCGCGTCGGTTTCAGCCTGTTCAACTGCATGCTGATTATTTCCGGCGCATTCGGCCTGTTTCGGCGGGATCGCGCGATCGAAGTCGGCGGCTTCGATCATTCCTCCATCGGCGAGGATATGGAACTGGTGGTGCGCATGCATCATTACTATCGCGACCGCAAGCAGGGCTATCGGATCGCCTACGTCGCGGCGCCGGTCTGCTGGACGGAGGTGCCGCAGGACTGGAAGATCCTGCACCGCCAGCGCAAACGCTGGCAGCGCGGCACCGTCGATAGCTTGTGGCGTCATCGCGAAATGTTGCTGAATCCGCGTTTCGGAGTCGTCGGCATGTTCGCATTTCCGTATTTCACCTTGTTCGAAATGTTCGGTCCCCTGGTCGAAACCCTCGGCTATCTTTTAACCATTGTGGGCCTGATGTTCAATATCATCTCCGGCGCAGTGGCGATTCTATTCTTCACTGTATCGATCGGACTCGGAATTTTGCTTTCCACCAGCGCGGTGTTGCTGGATGAACTAACCCCTTGCCGGTTTCCTCATTGGAAACATACGCTGACGCTATTCGGAGCCGCCGTGCTCGAAAACTTCGGATTCCGTCAGTTCCTGACGCTCTGCCGCGCGCAGGGATTGTGGGATGCCGTCCGCGGGAAAAAAACCAGTTGGGGCGTCATGATCCGTCGCGGATTCTCAACGACGCCCTAAAATCTCATCATGTCGATCACGGATGAGGAACCTGGGATGAAGGCCGGGACACATGGCCATCACGCGCCTCCTCCACCGATACCCGATTCACTTCGAGAGTACTCGCGGTAGCTCGATCGAGCGCGACCTTTGCCTTCGCGTACGCCCCTTTTGCCGCCACCTCAGTCGATCGCGCCTGTGCCAGGTAGGTTTGATATTGAATCACCAGATAGTTCGTTGCCAGACCGACATCGAATGTCACTTGCTCCACTTCCACGGATTGCTCCTGAAGTTTGCGGCTCTGGACAGCGGCGTCGTACGATGCGCGCGCTTGCTGCAAAGCGACATAAGCGTCGGCTACCTCCAGGCGTACCTGATCCTCAAGCTGCTGACGTCGGATCTGGGTCTGGCGGACCTGCAACTCGTCCCGGACAGCGTCCGCTTGCGCGACCCGATTGCGCACGGGCAGATTCAACTGGAGTCCGACTGTATAGGTCGGAAAATTGTTTTTGAAAATTTGCCCCAGCACGGTCCCGTAACCGCCGGGATAAAAGGCCGCGCCTGGCGTTTGAGCCGCCCCAACGGGACTGATGACGCCGGAAATGCCTCCATTCTGCACGGTCCCAACCGCGTCGAGTTCCGGCCGCAGTGCGTTTAGCGAACCTTTCAATGCGATCTCGGAGTTCTGTACTTGAATCCCGCCTTGGGCGAGATCTGGCCGGTTGCGGAGCGCGTCGGCGATCAAGCCGTCGACGGGCGGAGCCGGCTCGGTCCCGGGATCCGGGAGCGTATCCGTCGCGATGATGCGCGCCGCGCGGATGGCAGGATTCGCCAGACCGCCGCGGGTGATCGCCGTCTTCACGATGAGTTCCTGTTGTTCGACCAAGCCCTCCGACGAAATCAACGCCTGCCGGGTGGCCGCGACTTGCGCCTGGGCCCGCGTGAGTTCGATTGGAGCAAGCGAGCCCTGGTCGACTTTATTTTTGTTGTCCTCATATAACTGTTCAGCGAGCTTCACAGCCTCGCGCTTCACCTTGACGTCTTCGTTCAGACTCACCAGATCCGAATACAGCCGCGCGATTCCGGCGACAGTGTCGATCGCTTGCTGTCGAAACACCAGTTCGGCGATTTTCATGTTGTTCTTGGCGATGCGAATATAGCGGCGATTCAACTCGATTCCAAATCCGCGCAGCAGGGGCTGGGTGATGGTGAGCGCAAGACTCGAGTTGAGAATGGGGTTGTACGTATAACGGTCTGAGTTCGAAGTCAGGCGTGTATTATCGAACGTCATGCTGACCTGTGCGCCAGTCGAAAAGCCCTGCGTCCAGCCGACGTTACCGTTGACATTATTCGTAACCAGCCAGTTCGAGGAGCCAGTGATCAACGGATTGAATTCCGGAGTGGATTCATGCGTCCAATTGACCTGTCCGGAGATTGTCGGATCGTATTGCGGAAGCGCCGGCCCGGAAGATAGCGGCAGCGCGCCGGTGAGTGAAAGATCGTTCTGCTGCTGCGTGATCAGCGCCACGTCGGAGAAGTTCGTGTTTACCGGAGCCGCGGGCGTCGGGCTAGCGGTCAGCGTCGTCAGCAGGGGGCCGTTCGGCCCTCCGATTCCCGGAGGAGGCTCGTTCACCAGCAGGCTCAATCCACGTAGCAAGCCACCGCCTTTGGCCCTCTGGATATCGGTCTGCGCGAATCGCGGCAGGTACCGCTCCAGCTCGACGTCCAGGTTGTTTTCAAGGGCGAGCGCGATCGCGTCGGACAACGAAAGATATAACTGCCCCGCACGGATCAACTCGAAAATCCGCTCCGAGTTTTGAAAGTTCACGCCCGGTACCGGCTTTGCTTCGTAGGGACGCAGCAAGACGCTCATTTGCGCTTCGCCAACCGCGGAGATAAGCAGCAAAGGGATAAGCAGTAAAAGAATCGGAGCCCGCCACCTGTATCTCATCCATTACCCCTTTTGCTTGGAATTCGGCGCGATTTGCACCAGGGCGCCTTCCTGCACCGCGTCGCTCGGATCGACTGCCACTTCCGCGCCTGCTGAGAGTCCGTCGAGGATCTCCAGCTCGACTCCGTAATCGCGGCCGGGCGTCACGGTCTGAAAGTGGACGCGCCGGGCGCGGCCAAGCGTTGCCGAATCCATTCCCTCTGCCGCGGCCTTCTGGTGTTCCTCTGGCGTCAGGGGTTTCAGCACAGCCAATACTGTTCCGCTCGCCCGGACGACCAGCGCGGCGTCCGGTACCAGAAACGGAGGATTGGCCCGCTCTGTGATGAATGTCACCATTGCATACATCCCGGGTAGCAGCACGCCCTGCGGATTATCGACGTCCACTTCGGTCAACAGCGTTCGCGATTGCGCGTCGAGAGAACTGGACGTGCGCGTCACTTTTCCTTTGAAGCTCTGGTTGGGATTCTGCTCTACGGCGACCGTTGCGGCCTGGCCGATCTGGATTACCGGCGAATCCGTTTGAGGAACCGCAACCAGAATGCGAAGTTTCGAAATCTCTGCCAGACGAAAGATTTCGCCGCCGCTGGGAACATCGGACGGAGCGGCGCTATTGGACCGCGCAGGCCCAAGACTGGAGCCGGTGGCGGAAATGAGCGCGCCGACATCGACGTTGCGCGCTGTGATGATCCCTGCGAACGGCGCAGTGATTTGTTCGTAATGTTGTAGCGTCAACAACCGTTCCAAAGTCGCCTGGCTCGCGCGAACATACTCTTCGGCGGCCTTCACCGTCTTTTGCTGGGCAACCACGCTCGCATCCGCGGTCTTGGCGGCGGTCGACTGATTATCGCCGTCCTGCCGGGACACGGCGCCCTTGGCGGTCAGCACCTTGTATCGTTGCCAGGTGATCTCTGCAAGATCGCGCGTGGCGGTGAGTTGTTCCAGTAAGGCGCGCGCTTGACCAAGCTGCCCCTGGGCTTGCGCCAGCGCAGCTTCGGATTGAGATACCTGCTGATCCAAGTCCGGCGCCTCGATGTCGGCCAACTTTTGGCCGGCCGCCACTCGATCGCCGATGTCAACGTAGCGCCGCTTCAGATACCCTGCGGCGCGCGCGAAAATATAGGCCTCCGTGATCGGCGTAATGTTTCCGGGCAACAGTAACTGGCTGCTCTGAGCCGCGCGTTTAACGGTCGCGGCATTCACCAGGGGAGGAGTGTTCCTGCGGGCCGCCGCCGCGAGATCCAATTCTTTGGTCGTCCGCTCACGAGGCAAATATCCCACGAAATAAACAGCCGCGGCAGCGCCAACAACGGCAATCGTAATCAGTAGTGTGCGTCCTAAATGCACGTGCCTCGCCCCCTTTTCGCTCATTGCCGGGGAATCTCTCCGGCTTCTACTGCAATTTGGCGATCCATATCCACCGGCGCGCCCTTTCGCAGCAGGGTGTAAATAATCGGCACGAAGAACAGCGTCGTGGGCGTCGCGAAGAGCAGCCCTCCGATCACGGCCCTTCCCAACGGCGCGTTCTGCTCGCCGCCTTCGCCCAGGGCGAACGCCATGGGAAGCATGCCGATGATCATGGCGAGCGCGGTCATCGTCACCGGCCGGATTCGTGTAAACCCGGCGGCGAGCGCAGACTCGACTGCACTCTTCCCCGTCACTCGTTCGTCATTCGCGAAGGTGACAAGCAGAATGCTATTCGCCGTGGCAACGCCGATGCCCATGATTGCGCCCATCAAGGCCGGAACGCTGAGGGTCGTGTGAGTGAGGTAAAGCATCCACAGCATTCCGGCCATCGCTCCTGGCAGAGCCGTAAGAATGATGAAAGGATCCAGCCAGGATTGAAAATTAACCGCCATCACCAGATAAACCAGTACGACGGCAAAAAACATTCCCAACCCCAGACGCGTGAAGGACGTCCGCATCGTGTCGACCTGTCCGCGCAATTCGATCGTGGTTCCGCGCGGAAGACTCGTCCGCATTTTCGCGATGGTCGACTCGATGTCTTTCGCAAGGCCCCCTAAATCGCGCCTGTCCGGACTCGCGAAGACATCAATGACCGGTTGAATGTCATAATGACTCTCAATCTCCGGCGAGTTGTTGCGCTTCAATTGCGCCAGATTGGACAGCAGTTGTTGCGTCCCACCCGTAGGAGCAGTGATCGGCGTCCGCTGCATCGCGTCGAAGGTATCTATTTTGTATTGCGGTGTCTGCGCTGCCACCTGATAGTTCACTCCGTTCTGCGTGTCCAGCCATTGGTTCGGCGCCACCTGACCGCTTGCCGAAAGCGAAATCAGCAGGCTGGAGGCTACGTCGCGCTGCGTCAGTCCGGCTTCGCCCGCCAGAATACGGTCGACGTTAACGTCCACGGTCGGGTAATCCAGGCGCTGTCGAACGAAGACATCGACGGCTCCCGGCAGTCCTGCGATATCGCTCTGTAGCTTCTGTGCGATTTGAGCATTCTGAGCGAGGTTGTTCCCCGTCACTTGCACGTCTACCGGAGCGGGTAGACCGAAGTTGAGAATCTGGCTCGTGATATCGGCCGCCTGGAAAAAGAGGCTCTCCGCCGGAAACATTGTCGAGATCGTGGTTCGAATCTTCCGCGTGTAATCGAGCGTCGGGTGGTGATCCGGCTTCAGGGAAATCAGAATCTCGCCGTCCCCGTTTCCGTTGGTGATGCTGTCGCTGAAAGCCAGGTTAATTCCGGAATTCGGCAGTCCGATATTGTCGAGAATCGAATCGAGTTCCTCGGCCGGAATAATCTTGCGGATCTCGCTTTCGATGGAGGCGAAAATCGCAGCGGCCTCCTCGATGCGCGTCCCGGTTGGACAGCGTACGTGCAGGCGCATCTGCCCCGCGTCAACATAGGGAAAGAAATTTTCGCCGATGACCACCAGCAGCCCCAAGGAGGCGACAGCGAAAGCCATAAACGCACCCGCTGTGACTGTCCGATGCGCCAGCACCCATTCGAGCAGTCGATGATAGCCTTCCCTGAATCTCTCGAATTTCCGGTCAAACGCTTGGTGGACTCGCCAAATCGCGCCTGCGGACCGCGCGGCGGATGTGTCCGCCCCCTCGCCATCCTGGTACAGGTCCATCTCAGACTGAAGCATGTAATGGACGAGTGTCGGGACGATTGTGCGAGTCAATAAATAGGACGTCAACATTGCGAACACGACGCCCATCGCCAACGGAGTAAATAGATATTTCGCAGCGCCGGACAACATGAGCACCGGCACGAAGACAATGCAGATGCACAGAGTCGAAACAAAAGCCGGCACGGCGATCTCCTGCGCGCCATCGAGAATCGCGCGCACCAAAGTCTTCCCCTTGATGCCCATATTGCGATGGACGTTTTCGATCTCAACCGTCGCATCGTCCACCAGAATTCCGACGGCGAGAGCCAAACCACCCAGCGTCATGACGTTGATCGTCTGCCCGAGGAGGCCCAGAACCGTGAGTGAAGTGAGAATCGAAAGTGGAATCGAAATACAAACGATCAGTGTGCTGCGCCAGCTTCCGAGGAACAGCAGGATCATGAGCGCGGTGAGTAACGCAGCGATCGTCGCCTCACGAACCACTCCATACACCGCCGCGCGGACGAACAAAGACTGGTCGAAGAGCGGGTTGATATTCAAGTCCGTCGGAAGAGTCGCCTGTATTTTCGGAAGCAGGTCCTTGACGCCCTGAACCACGGCCAGAGTCGATGCGCCGCCGTGCCGCAAAACGGTCAGCAAGGAGGAGAGTCCTCCGTTAATCCGGACGATGTTTGTCTGTACCGAATAGCCGTCCTTCACCTGTCCCACGTCGCGCATATACACGGGCGCGCCGTTAACGGTCTTGATTGGAATGTCATTCATCGCCGAAATGAGTTCGGGGCTGCTGTTCAGACGGATCAGATATTCGCGGGTCCCGACCTTTACCGTTCCAGTCGGAAGAATCAGGTTCTGAAGATTGAGTGCATTCGAAATGTCGGTTGCCGACAATCCTTTTCCATACAGCGCGTCGGGATCGAGGTCGATCATCACCGTTCGCACTTTCCCGCCGTATGGCAGCGGAACCGAAACACCGGGAACGGTCGCCAGGCGCGTGCGAATAAAATTCTGGCCGTAATCGTAAAGTTGCTGCTCGGTAAGGGTATTGCTGCTCAGGCCCAACTGAATGATCGGAACGCTCGATGCGTCGCTCACCACCACCAGCGGCGGGAAAATCCCAGGCGGTAAGCTCCGGAGGAGGGTCTGGCTGACAGCGGTCACCTGTGCGACCGCCAAGTCGACATTCGTACCGGGTTGCATGTAGACACGGATCAACCCCACGCCGTTATAGGCGGTGGACTCGATACGCTCGATGTCGCTGACGGTGGTTGTCATGGCGCGCTCGCAGACCACCAGGACGCGCTTCGCCATATCGTCTGGACTCATACCTGTGTAGGTCCAGATCACACCGACCATTGGAATGTCGATGAAAGGAAAAATATCCGTCGGCATCGTTACAATCGAAATTCCACCCATGATGCCGATAAGGATGGCCATCACGATAAAGGTATAAGGGCGCCGTAGCGCGAGCCTGACAATCCACATTGCGATAATTCTTGCACCCGTATTACCACTCAATTTCCGTGGAAACGGGCCTTTCACTGTAGGCCGGGGGGCCGAATCACGACAGTTGTGTCCGCCCTACGTCAATAGAAGCACCTCGACCTTCAATAGAGTCAGCGAGTCGCCTTGCGGTTTCGCGAACTCTCGCGATAACGCGCATCCAAACCCAACATCCTTCGCGATTCCCTGGTTGGCAAGCAATGTGCAACAGCGATAGCAGAAGGAATCTAATGGCAAATCAACAAGTCACTTCCAATACGCGTTTAGGGTTCATTGGTCTTGGGAATCTTGGCTCGCGCATCGCCCGCCGCCTGATAAAAGCGGGTTTTCCCATGACCGTCTTCGATCGCGACCAGGATAGAACGAAAGAATTCGAGTCGCTCGGCGCCGCGGTAGCGCCCGACCCTCGAAAACTAGCCGACCGTGTAGATATCGTGCTGTCCTGCGTACCGGACGCTGCGGCCGTGGAGTCTATTTATCTCGGCCCTAGCGGGGCTTTGCGTACCGCCCGGCCGGGCACGCTGATTATTGAAATGAGCACAGTCGCGCCGAAAACTTCGCGGCGCTTATCGGAGGCAGCGCGCGAGTTTGGTATTTCCGTGCTGGATGTCGCGGTCTCCGGAAGCACCGTCGTCGCCGATGCCGGCACGCTCACACTACTCGGCGGTGGAGATCGCGATCTCTTCGATGCGTCCACGCCCGTCTTTGCGTCGATCGCCAAACAGTGGTTTTACATGGGCCCCAGCGGCTCCGGCGTCGCGATGAAGTTGGTCGTGAACACACTCCTCGGTCTGGGCATGCAGTCCGTCGCCGAAGCTGTCGCGCTCGGATCGAAGCTCGGCCTCCCGCGCGAGGCTCTGTTCGACACTCTGGCCAAGACAGCCGTCGTCTCTCCAGTGCAGGCGGCAAAGCTGGCGACGGCTAAACAGAATGACTATGCACCGCAATTCCCCGTTCGCCTGATGAACAAGGATTTCAAGTTGATACTAGCTGCGGCGGCGGAAGCGGAACTATGGATGCCCGCCACTGAGCGCGCTGCCGCGGTCAACTCCGCCGAGACGGCAGCCGGCGGCGAAGAAGATTTTTCCGCCGTCATCCGGCGTATGGAACAAGCGGCATAGAGAAAACGAAAGACGCGATCAACCCTATTCTCCATAGTCAACCATGTTTTCGATCGTATTTAGGCGAGGGCAGCAGCGAATCGCTCTCTCCCCGGGGACAGTGGCGAACTTTTTCCCCACACCCTTTGACCATGAAACGTCGGGGTATGATCTTCGTCATCCTCCGCTCGTCGCGGTAATTCACGGGAGAGTCCGAGTTTTTGCATTTTCGCAATCAGCGTTGTCCTCGGCAAGCCGAGTCTGGCCGCAGCACCGCTGGCTCCTCCCACCACGCCGTTGGTTTGGCGCAGGGTTTCCAAAATGTGCGCGCGCTCCGCGTCGGCGAGAGTCCTTACCAACGGCGTTGTCTGGGGCGGAGTGAGTTCTTCGAGACGGGGGCGCAACACGTTGCCGGAGGCCATGATCAAAGAGCGCTCAATGAAGTTCTGCAATTCGCGAATGTTGCCGGGCCAATGATGCTGTTGGAGCGCCTCCATTACGTCGTCCGGAATGCAGTCGATCGATTTACCCACACGCTGAGAAAATTTTCGAACGAAGTGGGCCACCAATAAGGGGATGTCTTCTTCCCGTTCGCGCAGCGGTGGCAGTGTGATTGGGAAAATATTCAACCGATAGTAGAGGTCGGCACGGAACTTGCGCTCGTCAACCATCTCCTCGAGATCCTGGTTCGTGGCGGCGATGAAGCGCACATTTACGCGCACAGTGCGAGTTCCGCCCAAAGGCTCGAACTGTTGCTCCTGGAGTACTCGGAGCAGTTTCGGTTGAAGTTCGAGGGGAAGATCGCCGATTTCGTCGAGAAAGATGGTTCCCCGATCCGCACTTTGAAAGCGTCCCACCCGCTGGCTGATGGCTCCGGTGAAAGCGCCTCGTTCGTGCCCAAAAAGCTCGCTTTCGAGCAACGCTGCCGGAATGGCCGCGCAATTGATAGCCACGAAATTGTTGTTCCGGCGGGGGCTTGCTTCGTGGATAGCCTGTGCGATTACTTCCTTGCCGGTTCCCGTCTCTCCGCGAAGGAGAACTGCACTATCCACTGGCGCGACCATGTTGATCTGTTCCAGGACAGCCTGGAAACTCGTGCTCGATCCAATCAAATCGGAAAAAGGCATCGTTCTACTCCTTGTCCTGCTCTACTCCCTGAGGGCCTGCTCAATGGCTCCCAGCAGTTCTGCGGCGTCGAACGGTTTGTAGAGGAAAGCCGCGGCGCCTTGGCTCATGGCTCGATGCTTGGTGGCATCGTCATAGTGGGCGGACATGAAAATCACCGGCAATGCCGGACGATCGCGACGGACCCGACGCTGCAACTCAAGGCCGTCTATCCCAGGCATGCGTACATCGGTGATCAGACACGTGGCCGACGCAAGGGTTCCCGATTGCAGAAACTCCTCCGCCGAAGCAAAGATCCAGGGAGTGAAACCGGCAGACGATAACAGGCTTTCAATCGATTCTCGAACTCTAAAGTCATCGTCGACAGCAGCCACGATCGGATGTGCACAAATAGCCACTAAATCTGGATCTCCAAACGCAATTCCATACTAAGGGAGATCGCATTCGCCGGCTATTATATGTTCTTTTATGAGGGTTCGCGGCTCCGCGATCTAAACTGACTCTTTCACACACACCCGTGAGCAAGGGGGTGTTCATCGCTCCGGGCAACTCTATCTCGGCTAGTTTGAACAACATCGCACTTTTACCGACCTCGGCTGGAACAAACCTCCCCTAACTTATAGTCAAGGAGTTCATGCGCTCCGCCAATGGAGAGCGGGACCGGCCAGGAGGGGTATTCTAGACCATGCTCCGAGGGCCTTTGTGCGTTGGATGTCTGCCGGTACATGACCGGCCCCAGACCGTGCGGGGCATTACTAATCGGTTCTTCGTGTCAGTCGTTCGAAGTAAAAAACTGGCTAAAGGGCGCCCGATAAATTGAGTTCTTTGAAAATTCGAAACGTCGGCACGCTGGAGCCGCGCGCCACAAGATCGGAGTTCCATCTCTATCGATAGGCTCGGGATTTACCGCCGGGAGGGGACTCTACGGTTAGGCCCCTAGCGCCGTGTCTCTGAAGTTCCGCGTGGGGCTGACGCCCTTGGTCCGCGCTGGACCCCGGTCCGGCTGTGCCGGCACACTCGAAAACAAAGGCCGACAAGGGCGTCGGCCGCGGTCCAGGGGGGACCGCCCCATATCGGGCTTCGTAAATGAACTTCAGAAACAGGCCCCTAGTAAGCTGTACCAGCGATATCGTTACTAAGTCGCAAGTATCCGAATCCCCCCACTAACGTGACGGAGTTATAGCCCCCGGCATGAGCCTCGGGCTGGAGCGCTAACAGATCGCTGGGACAGCTTGCTAGCGAATGCCGAGCCTATCGGCCATTCGGACTAATTCTGCGAGAGAGTGCGCGGCCATCTTGCGCATGATCTGCCCGCGATGAACTCCGATTGTGATTTCGCTGGTGCCGAGTTCGCCAGCGGTCTGCTTATTCGCCAGACCCGCAACCACGAAAGGGAGGACCTGGCGCTCGCGCGGCGTGAGCAGTCCGTAGTGCCTCTGCAATTCCGCAAGCTCCGATCGTTCCTGACGGGCCTTACGATCAACGGCAATGGCGGCATCGATGGCATGCAGCAGCTCCTGCTCGCCAAAAGGCTTCGGCAGGAATTCGATGGCCCCTGCCTTGATCGCCCGCACCGACGAAGGGATATCGCCGTGACCGGTGATAAAAATGATCGGCGGCCCATTTCCGTTGGCCAATTCCTGCTGTAGCTCTAGGCCACTGGTACCGGGGAGTTGCAAATCCAGTACGAGGCAGCCGGGCGAATCGGGCTTGTCGGATTCCAGAAACTCCTGTGCGGACCCGAATGCGGCGACCTCCAATCCGATGGAGGCGACGAGGCTGGACAAAGCCTCGCGCACACGTGAATCGTCGTCCACCACATACACGATAGGGCGATCGGAGTTCATGCGTTTGCTTTGACGGGCAGTGTGAAGGAGAACGTAGTGCCAGGGGCCTCTCCAGAGGATGCCCACAGCCGGCCTTCATGCGCTTCAACAATAGAGCGGCAGATTGCCAAGCCCATGCCCATGCCGTTCTCCTTCGTGGTAAAAAAGGCTTCGAACACCCGGTCTGGATTAGTTAAACCGACCCCGTAATCTCTTATTTCCACTAGCACCGAATCCGGGCAGTGGCTCTTCGACGTGACGGAAAGCTTTTTGGGACGATCCACGACAGGATCCAGGGCATCGAGGCCGTTGCCGAGTAGATTGAGAAGCAATTGCTGCAACTGAACGCGGTCAGCGACGACCGGAGGCAGATCGCCTTGGAGACTGGTCTCCACGGCGATGCCCTTTCTGTCGGCTTCACGGCGCAGAAGGCGGAGCACTTCAGCGATGACGTCGTTGAGGTCCAGCGGGATGCGCTCGATGGCGGCGCGCTTGAAAAGGGCGCGAACGCGCCGCACAACTTCTCCAGCATCTTTGCCATCGCGAACGATCCTCTCCGCGGCTTCGTGCGCCTTGGGCAAATTCGGCGGCTGAGCCAACAGCCAGCGCAGGCAAGCATGACCGTTGGCGACGACAGCACTCAGAGGCTGATTGACCTCGTGGGCTATGGAGGCGGCAAGCTCGCCCACAGCCGCAATTTGCGACGCCCTCGAGAGCCGCTCCTGGGTCGCGCGCAACGCTTCCTCGGTTTTTTTCCGCTCATCGATATCGATGAGTAAACCAAACCACCGAGTCATGTGGCCTTCGCTATCGCGCCCCAGTTGGCCGAGAACACGAAACCAGCGGTAGGTACCATCGAACCTTCGGAGTCGGTATTGAATTTCGTGCTGCTGTCCGGTGGCTAGGGCGCTCGACCACGCATCCACGGTTGGCGTCACATCGTCCGGGTGCAGGTAATTGAGCCAGCCGGCCTGCGCCATCGCCGCGGGAGTGGTTCCTGTGTAGTCGAGCACACGGCGATTTACATACGTGAGTTCGCCATTCGGTGCGGCGCACCACACCAGCGCTGGGATGGTCTCGATGATCAGACTAAGCTCGCGTTCACTGGTCCTCAGAGCTTCCTCGGCGATTTTTCGATCCTCGACGTCGGTCAGCAGGCAATACCAGCGGACGACGTGGCCCTCGGCGGCGCGCAGCGGAACACCGCGGGAGTGAAACCAGCGATAGACGCCATCGGCTAGGCGGATGCGGAGTTCGACATCATAGGGCTCCCCCGTTTCGATCGCGCGATCCACCAGGCTGGTTGCGCGCGGGCGATCGTCAGGATGAACCAGATGAGGCCAATCCTTCAATTCCTCAAGAGTCTTCCCGGAAAGGTCGAGGATCTGCTGACTGACGAGTTCGATCTCCCCTTCCGGAGTCATGGTATGAACCAGGCCGGGAATACTATCGACGATCATGCGAAAGTTATATTCACTGAGACGGACAAATTCTTCCGCGCGCTTCCGGTCTTCGATGTCGGTCAACAGCGTATACCAGCGGGCGATTCGACCGGTGTCCCACTGGGGTAGAGCGCGGGCGTGGAACCAGCGAAATTGACCATCGGCACGGCGGAGACGGACCTCAGTGTCCAACGGCTCTCCGGTTTCCACCGAACGAATCCACCGTTTCATCGTGAGCGCAAAATCGTCCGGATGGACAATCGATCGCCAATCTTTCAGCTGCTCCAGGGTTTGGCCCGTGTAATGCCGTATTTGCCAATTAATGAGTTCGACTTCGCCGGATGCACTTTGCATGCTGACCAGGCCGGGAATGCTATCGACGATGAGACGAAAGTCCCGTTCGCTGGCCCGCAGAGCCTCCTCCGCTTTCACTTGCGCCGTGACGTCCATCACCGCGCCGAGATAGTGAAGATTGCCGGGTTCACCGCTCACCGCACGAGCCAGCACATGAACATGCTTCACGGAGCCGTCCGGCATCAGGAAGCGATGTTCCAGGTCGAGATCGGCGCCGGACTGAGATGTGCGATCCAACACCTCCCGGACCCGGGCCCGGTCATCGGGATGGATTAGATCAAACAAAAAATAGAGGGAAGGCCGAAGTGCTGGATCGAGTCCCACCAGTCGAAACGTTTCCTGAGACCAGAACACTTCGCCGGTCGAAGTGTCGAAGCCAAAGCTTCCCGTCTTGCTTAACCTCTGAGCCTGCGCCAGGTAGGACTCACTCTTCTGGAGCGCGGTCTCGGCGCGTTTCCGATCGGTGACGTCGCGGATAAAGCCGGTGAAGCTTCTCTGGCCGCCCGTCAAGAGCTCGCGAAAAGAGACCTCGGCTGAGAAGTCCGTTCCATCGCGTCTGCGGCCGATCCATTCCGCTTCCGTGGTATGCTCGGCGGCGCGGAAATTGGGCAGGAGGAGGGTGAGCGGCTGGCCGGTCAAATCGGCCGCGGCCCAGCCAAAGATCCTGGTCGCGGCAGGGTTGATGAGCTGGATTCGATTGTTTTCATCAATGGAGACGATGGCGTCCGGCGCCGCGTCGGATATGGCTTGATATCGAGCGCGGAGCTGGAGGCGGGATTTCTCGGCGCGCCGCTTCATTTCGATCAAAACCGCGATCAAAACGAGGGCTAGGAGAAAGGCCGCGAATCGCGGATAAGCGAGTGGCTCAATCGTGAACTGGTGCCGCGGCGGGAGGAAGTAATAGTCGAAAGCAAGAGCCGACAGGACGACGGACAGAATACTGGGCCCTTTTCCACCATAAAGCGCCGCGACTGTAACGGCCAGAAAGAAACAGGAGGAGGAAGCGTCGGTCGGCAGAGCGATCACGAGCGCGAGCGCACAGGCAGCGACCGCGAGCCCATAGCTCCGGACCTGCGACAGGATTTTGGTTCGCGACCAATTTTCCGCGGGCATGGTCTCCCAGCGTCCCTTCAATAAATGTAACAAGATGCCGGAAACTTCTGTACTGACTCCTAAAGGATCCTTTAGACGATGTCCGGCCGGGCGGTCAAGCCGAGCGCAATCGAGAAAAGGAGCTGATGCCGGAGTACTTGGGAGTGGGTATGGCTCTTCATCGAAAACGGGGGCAACTGAGTTCCTTGGCTGATAAAACAAAAGCCAAGGAGGATGTTTTGGATGAACTCGGAAGCGGTGTTAGGATTGGCGAACTATGAGGTGACCAGCATCGAGC